>Ga0080003_1000652_pt1 | contig 21682 bp, 39 predicted proteins | sample JossMetagenome_FD_69206 | JGI IMG/M metagenome (GOLD analysis project Ga0080003, IMG submission 69206) | Hot spring microbial communities from Joseph's Coat, Yellowstone National Park, USA - JC2_E (SPADES assembly) (version 2) | ecosystem: Environmental > Aquatic > Thermal springs > Hot (42-90C)...
CCACTACCACCACCACTACTACCATATACGTTAACCCATCGTAGTCAACAATTTTGCCGTTCTAGAAAGTGATTAATTGAATGCGTAGATAGTATACAGACTAATTGCCTAAATAGTTCTATAGATAGTCTGTTAGATAATCGCCTAATTAATTTATTAATACGTTACCTAATTAACTACCGAAAAATCTCCTTAGAAGTTCTGTAGGTAGATAAGTAGATAAGAGAGTAGAAATTTAAACGTGTAATTTCGTATACAGATGTATACGTAGCCTCAACACGTGATGAGCCGTGCTGTGAAAATTTTAGAGAGGTAATTTAATATATTGCAATTTTTCATTAAATGCCCTTACTGTTATGTATATCATGCGTTTAGGTGAGCAAATAAAACGTTAATCGTTAACGTATGCATTTAATAACTCAAGAGCGTAGAAATACTTATGCCTACAATTGTTAGAAAACCCGAGTTTAACGTAGATGAACAAAACGCTAATACGTTTGCTGATATTTACAGACAGTGGTTATTACAGAGGCTTAAGATGGCTAGTGCTTTCGCTAACGTGATTTACGATAAGCTGGTTACGCTTAACATTAGTGATGGTGAAGACAAAGAGGAGAAACTAAATGAACTGAAGGAGCTTACGAATATCTATTTAACACTTATAGGATATAACGAAAGATGGTTCTATGATTTCAGTAGACACGTGTTAGGTAGTGAGATTGGGCTATTCGGTGGTATAACGGGCAATTTAATGCCTAACTACTTAGGTGATATTGTGGCTAATTTGGAGAGGTACAACATAATCAAGTCTAACAAACAAGCGGATATTAGTGCTGTGCTAGCCACAGTGCTTAGTTTATTAGGCGTAAGAATAAGCCCCGAATTAGTACAACAGATAATGGATGTAATTAAAAAACAGCTTAACTTAGGTGGTGGTACTCAAACTCAAGGTTCTGTATAATACCACGCCAATAGTTTTGCCAACCTTTGCTGTATATCATTAAGGAGCTCTTTATGTAGTTCATCTTGCCCCTTTATTTTATCTATAAGCTCAGCCATTAGCTGGATTACTTCAATTTCGTTTAACGGGTTCACATGGTCTATATTTCCTATCTCCTTACCGTTTAGCTTTAGTATTAAGCCCCCGTCTTTTTCTTCTGTTATCTCAATCTCGATTTTCGCGTGCATCTTACCACCTTTATTTAAATGGTGATGGTCTATAACATACCTCATCTATTACACGGTTACGTGTCTGGTCATCAAGTTCACCTAAGTCAATCTTAACTTTGTCATCATTGCCTTCAATGTACAGCATAATTAGGTAGTTTTTGTTAGGGTCAATTTTAGCGGGTAAATTAATCGCATTTGCGATTGACTCGATTGAATCGTTTAACGTTACTACATACCTAAACGGTTCAGGTGCGATTAATTCCGTCTTTTCTAGCATGAACTCCATGCCTTTTCTTAACACTAACCAACCGAGTGATGCACCATCTGGTATTATTATGTTGCGGGCTCTCTTTATGCGTGTGGTGCACTCGTATAGGCTAGACGTAGCATAGTGGTCTGCATAGATTAGGGCTAACTTGTATAGGAATTCGGTTACCTTTTCTTCTTCAGATATAGATTGAGATTGGGGTTGAGACATATTTGGTCAAATTAAATATGAACATATGATTTAAAAAGCTTTATGGGTAAAAAAATGAGGTTGGCTTGGTCAGTCATCTACTTCCTTAGCGTTTACATTTATGTTACCAGAGCCAAGTTTGATTGTGGTTTGTAAGTACTGTAGGATTTCATCGGGGCTCAGTAGGGATTTTTTCAATTTCACTATACGGTTGATGTAGTCTATTACGTTATCGTAGTAAGTCATCACTCTAATTCTTTATATTCGCGGTATATAAGTATCGCAATTGGTACGTCTAATACAAACCCTATCAGTAGCCCAAACAATGCTAAATTGTTATCGGAATTAGCAGTACTGATACCATAGCCTAACTCCATCTGTGCTAAGCTTTTGTACTGTGAGACATGCGTTACGTTATACGCTATCTGGCTGAGAGCACTTTGTGACATTGCATTAGAAAGGTCTCCAAACGCCATGTGCATTGCAATTAATTGGAATAACATGTAGACGCCTATAGGTATGCCTATGAGTACTATAACTCCAGCTAGTAATATCATTATCTTTAGCAGACTTTCGCCGAAAGACCCTTTTGGTTGGTTTGTAGCCTGACTCATTAAGATAGGGTTAGACCGTGAAGTTTTATGCTTTTAAATTATGTGTTCATATTTTGCAGTTCACCGTATGGTCACAAAATACTCATCTTTAAAAATACGTTGTTATTATCATAAATTGACAAGCCATGGGGAAGTATAAGAATCTCAGACCAAGTGAGGTAGCACAGAAGGGGCTTAACAACTTAATCGGCAAAATCCCACAAATGATACAAGATTATACCAATGCTATGGAGAGATTTAAGACTGACCAAGACGCTCAAGCTAGATATGTTAGTGGCGTTACCTTATGGACTGAGGTAATGAGGTCTGGAGCTGTCAGGGCTCAAATAGCTAATGCCGTAGCCCAAGCTAGAGCCGAATATTACAACAGACGTATCGGTTTAATAAGTGTAGGTGGTACTGTACCAGCTACTGTACCAGCTACAGTACCAAGGTGAGCTAAATGAGCCAAGCGTTTCAACTGCCACAGAGCGTTACTAGGTTTAACATCTCAGGGTTGTCTGGTGACCTCAGTGAGCTTATAGGGGTCACTGCAGGTGTCATTGGCGGTGCTTACATAGTATATAAAGCACCGTCACAAAGCTCAGGAGCGTTAATATCATTAATTGCTGGTATTATAGTGTTTGTGCTATTCCCCAATATGGGATTGCTTAACGGTATCGGTATTGGGCTAGCAGGTTACGGGTTGTACCAGTTAATCAAATTAGCGTCTAACGGTGCTATACTCTAACTTGAGGTGTAAAGCCATGAGTTTTTTACCTAATTTTTCTTTTCAAGATTTCGTTAATGCCCTCACAAACCCCCTAGTGGTGTTCTTTTTATTCCTAATCATATTTATAATAGTCTTGATATGACAAACCATCTTAAGCACATAAACGATAAGACCGTGCAAATATTCAAGATACCCGAATGGTATATTGATGATTTAAGGCGAATGGGGGATTTGCCTACTAATACTAACGAGCATGATGTAGAGGTTACAGACCTAAGTTTATTTGATAAGATTTACGCAAAATTAAATAAGAGGATGAAAAAATGAAGGTTTATTCATTCCCAGCTAGGTCAACTATGAAAGTAGCAGAAGACCTAACGATAAAACTCCAGAGCTATGGCTTACCAGACGGCTATATGGGGGTATGGAACCCTACTGTGATGAATCGCCCTAGGTATAAATGGGTATATTACGTAGTAGAGTGGGTATTATCAGACACAGAAATAGCACAAGTCAACAATTTCCATAAGCCGTTAATTCCAGCATCTAGTTGGGTAAAGTTTTTGTCACGTAATTATAAGTATCAAGCAGTATTGCATGAAGTATCACATGAGTTTACTAAAGCACCAGTGCGTGACAACCCCGAAAAGTTTGACTTTATAGCGATAAGCTATAATTTAGTCAGAAAAACACCAGCTGTGCTGTTGAAGTACATTAATTATTATAATAGGAAATATAGGGGGATAGTGATTGCTGACCTCAGTGTGTGTAATCAAATCAAGAACCCGTTAGTACGGTGCATAAGTTTCGGTAGCTTAGATGAAGTAATATTGAAGGCATTAATGTATAATAGTCACGTGATGTTAAACCTAACTGGTCTTGAAGGATTCGGGTTGCCAGCTCTGGAGATGACTTATCTCGGTAAGCCCGTTATTTCAAACCCGATACCACCTTATCTGGAGTTTCATAATGTGGATATGTACACTATACCGTTTCGTTACGTTAAGATGTACCCACTTTACCAAAGTGGTACCCTTCATCCCACCGTTTTGCCCAGACCAGAATACCAAGAGGAGTACTTCAATTTCGTAAACGATATGATAGAGAAAGCACGTAATGGAGAGCGTGATAACGCTTTAGACGCTAGCGTGAATTTCGTAAAGCGTAATCTCACAGGTGGTAGAGAATATAAGAAAATTGCATATATTTTGGCAAATGAAGGCTTAATAGGCGAAAGAGTAATAAAAGTGATAGGGGGTTGATATGTTACAAGTTTATCCAGACGGTTATGTAGTGAACTTAACCACCGTTAGAGTTGCAAACAAAAAGGCATTTAACGCTTTTATATTAGGTTCAACCCTCACAACTAACATAGTTACATTATTAGGTGTTGGGAAATGACATTGTTGCAAGATGTATCATCATTATCTAGCATTATCTTTGACATAATAGTCCTAGCACCGTTTTTCAGTAGACGCATAAGGAGATATCTGTTTAAAGCCGTTATTCTTGACATACTGTACGAAATGTTGTCAGACGGTAAGGAGATAGAGAACCAGATTAGGATGATGAAAAATGTGATAAGTGTATATAACCAATTAAAAAAAGAGGAAAAAACAACAATCCAAAAAGAAGAAAAAAATGATTAACTTATTTTTTCTGTTCTTATTGTTTCGGTTGTTCTTTTACGATTTTTTCAGCTTTTTGTGCTAGTTCTTCACCGTTTAACTGTTTGAAGTAGTCAAACGCCACTTGGCTTAGCTGTGCTATGTTATCTATACTTCCTAAAAGGCTAGCGTTGTTGTATAAGAAGTTATATGCCTCTTGGTCTTTAGCATAAAGGCGTATCTCAACAACCAGAGACTTCTTATGCCCTATAATTTCTATTTTGCTTATGTAACTGCTTAGTATGTTCTTTACTGGTTCTAAACTCATCACGATATATTAGATGTGACTACTTTAAAAGTGCATATATTGATTTGAACAAAGCTAGACGTTAGCAGTAGTGCTAACTGGCGTGATACTGCTTTTACTCCTTAAGGTTCTAAGGAGTGCTAACAAATTTGTTCAAATTGAAGGTAAACTAAAAGTTTACCTAATTAATTATAAACTCGATATGGCGTTTCAAAACTGTATACAGCAGGCTCAAAATAGTTTCAGTATCCCTTATCTAGTGGGTAACGGTACTATTTCATCATCTTCAGCTAGCCCACCATCATGGGTTTTGGTAGGCGGGTTATTAGCGTCTTCATTTATCAGTTGTATAGTCAGTGATTATTGGTGGGGTAATCCGTTACAACCAATTGCGTCTAGTAATCTTGTAACAATATTTGATGAGGATGAAGCACAAATCGGTAGTGTGGTTAATCCCCTATATGAACTATATGGTAAGTTATCACAGTTAAACGATAACTTCTCCTTTATTCAACAAGCGTTAAAGTTTGATGTTCTTGAGATATTATACTTGAACTATAACAACTATGATGCGTTTATACAGAGCGTTAAGAGTTATAAACAGTACATTATATCTCAATTTCAACAGACATTACAGCCGTTTACACAGAACTTCTTATTGTCAGCTAATGCGTATTACCAGACATTTTATAACCTCTACCGATTAGGACGAATAAATATATCTTCAAATACTGATAGCAATACCAATGTTACAGTTCAGCCCAATAATTTTGTTGTGCTGTATTATCCTAATACTCCTATACCAGCAGGGTTTGGGGTTAATGTTACAGTTACGGGGGATTGGAATGGTAATAATATCTATAAAACTATCAGTTTCACCATGTTCTTCTTATTTGGTAACCCATCACAGTCATTTAATGCTGTATTTTATGACCAGAATAACAACATTGTAAACCAGATGTCTGTTACCTTTAATAATGTTGTAGTTATACAGAGCCCATTAGGTTTGACTATATTATTACCTTACATAGCCTTTGATGAAATAGATGAGATATATAATAATACTTATCAACAAATACCAGGTGTTTATGTAAGTCTAGTTAATACTCTTGGCTTTTCTTTGGATTATAACTTTTCAATCCAGTCACCTTTAAGTACAATTGTACCGATTATAGTAAACTTAAATCAAAAATCTCCAAACAATATATACGTTACCTCACCATCTAATGTGGTCACTTATTTGTCACTTCAAGTTTTAGCTGATTATTACCAGTTCTTACAAAACCTAGACTTAGAGAGCTATGCTGACTATCTATGGAATTACTATCACAATAATGGCGTAACCCAAGAACAGCTCTATAACATCATAAATGGCATGGATTTCAGTGTGAATGTACCAAAGTGTAACCCGATAACAGCAGTCAGTGAAATAACTACATTATTTAATATAGTGAACAGTTTAGCTCTACAGAACCAGAGCACTCAAGTAAACGTATACCCAATTTCCGTGTACGGTACCTTTAACATACAAGGGTTAGGTCAGACTAGTGGTTATATACAATTTAATCAACCCGTGGTGTTAACTCCTAACCAGTGTACTAATGTAGGTGGGTTTATTACCACACAAAACGACCAGCTCTACGTGATACCTCCTGGTCAGTCAATCTGTAACACATCTAACTTTACGGTGGTTTTCAGACCAGATATTTACACCGTTAACAATAACTGTTACACTGTACCAATACCTTATACTTTAATACCCGTTCAAAATCAACCACTAAACTCTGTAGGTGTGGTGTTAAACCTCAATAATAATGCTGTGTTTGAAGCCAATCAACAGTACACCTTACAAGGATGGTATGTTAATTCATCTCTTGATGCTAATGACTCTATAGACCAAATCACGTTCACTCCTAATCAGAACTTCACCTATATACCATCTCAATTCGCTTACTTAACCTTAAGCAGTCAAGGTGTACAAAACTTGGGTCAGATAACACAGTCAGAGGTATTAATGCCGTCTCAATCTTCAGCATCATCATCAACACCATCACAACCACAATCACAGCAAAGCTCACAGCCGTTTATTAACCCAATATTAATTATAATAGGGTTATTGTTAGCTGGTATAGGATTGGGGCTAATCATGTATTACTTTAAGCGTAAATAATTTTTTTGTTAGTGCTACCCGTTATTCTACTGCTTACGTTACCATAATCTGTTCACATTTAAATTATGTTAAAAATCGGCTTAGATAATAATATTCACGATATGACGTTTCAAAACTGTATCCAAGGAGCAGAAGAGGGTTTCGGTATTACGGCTCTTGTTGAAGGTGGAGTAATATTAGCCACTGGTGCTAGCCCACCTGGTTGGCTAGCTGCAGGTGGATTGTTTGCTGGTGCTTTTATCGGGTGTGTGATGTGTAACTATTTCTGTAACAAACCAGTACAACCAGTTGTCAGCTCAGAGTACGCTACAATCATAAATGAAGATGAAGCCCAATTTAACGATGTAGTCAGAGCACTTTATGACCTAAATAACGCCATATCTACAGCTGTCAACAACTTATCATTTGCCGAAAACGGCATGAAGTATGACTTGTTAGAAATCCTATACCTTAATTACAATAACTATTATGCCTACCTTCAGAGCGTGGAGAACTACCAGCAATACGTAATAGGTCAGCTAAATAAGTCCTTACAACCGTTTATCCAAAACTTCATATTCTCAGCACAAGCCTACGGTATAACTCTCCAGAATATAGCTAGTTTAGGGCAAATGTCAATAATTAAGCCTAACACTGGTTTCCAAGTTAACGCCACTATTAAATCCGTGACCCCTATGGTTGTATATTTCCAGAACACGCCTATACCAGCAGGGTTTGGAGTACAAATGGTAGTAAGTGGTAGTAGCAATAACGGCTCAACCACAACTACGTTAAATGTTGTTTACCTCTTAGGAGACCCATCTCAACAATACCAAGCTGTGCTCTATGACAGTAACGGTAACCCAACCAACCAGTTTAATATCTCCTTTGGTAACGTGGTTGTTGAACAAGCACCGTTAGGTTTAGCCACTGTTTTGCCGTATTTGCTGTATGAGGTGTTTATACAGTTAGGTGGTAACACTGTGCAAAACCTAAGTGACGGTGTTATAGTCAATGTAGGTGGTGGTCAAGTAACTTTAGCAGAGAGTGCTGAAGCCACTGGTATCACCAATATAGGGAATAATATAGCGATAGTCCTTAACCTAACGGCAAACCCACAGTATGATATGGTGTTTGCATCACCTTCATTTGTAACCAAATATATCTCAGTTCAAGCCGTTTCTCAATACTACCAATTCCTAGAAAACTTAGACTTGACTAGTTACGCTAACTACCTATGGGATTATTACCACAACAGTGGTATCACACAACAAGAGCTTTATGAGATAATTAACGGTATGGTGTTCAACATAAATATACCTAATTGTAACCCGTCTACAGCAACTAATGAAGCCTCTATTCTCTTCACCATATTAAATGATTTAGCACTACAAAACCAGAGCACAGAGGTTAGCGTATTTCCAGTTTTTGCGTATGGGCAATTTAACGTAGAAGGAGTAGGACAAGTCAGTGGATATGCACAGTTCAACTCACCAGTTGTCCTTACCCCTGGTCAGTGTACTAACGTAGGTGGGTTTATAGTATCACAGAACAACCAGCTTTATGTAATCCCACCTGGTCAAACGGTGTGTAACTCTAGTAGCTATACGGTGGTGTTTCGCCCCGATATTTACATTATAGGAAATAGCTGTTACTTTGTACCAGTACCTAACTCAATAGCAGGAGTTAGTAGCCCACCACAGAATGCTGTAGGTATAGTACTTGATATTGATGAGGAGATGATTTTCAACCAAGGTCAGCAATATAGTCAACAAGGATGGTATGTTAACAGCACCTTAGACTCTGGTGACCCTATAGATGAAATCAGTTTTACGCCTTCACAGACTTTTGCCTATGTACCGTCACAGTTAGCTTATTTGATATTGAATAATCAAGGTCTCCAGACTACTGAACAAGAAACTAAAGCACAACAACCTTCATCAACTAGTGGCATTAACCCTATACTTATACTGTTAATAGCAGTAATCGGTGGTGTGGCATTAGGGCTACTCGTTAGATACGCTAAACACCATGAGTAAGTGACGCATATGTTTATATACCGATTTAGCCACATTAAATATGACCAGTATGAGGTACATATCTGAGAAAAAACATGAGTTACTTGAGTGTGTAGGTAAAATATTAACTAAGCAGGAGCGAAAGTTTAAGGGAAAGAGGGTAGTGGTTATAGGCTATGACAACAGCAAAAGAGCGATAGTTGTTAGGACATATGACGGTGATATAATGTACATACGCACAATAGCAGAGCTGAGGAGTCTGTTATGAGAGACTTTACCACTATACGAAATAATGTAAACATCTATCACCTAAATGAATACTTTCAATATCTCGAGGAGAAACAAGAGACCCGTAAAGCGTTACTGATGATGAGGAAGAACAACTACCTAAAGAAGTTTTTAGGGTATCGTATCGGGGCTTACAAAATAATAGGGGTATTTGAGGATGAAGGTATATTTGCACTAACTAACGGTCAAAACATAATTTATATGAGAGCTGAAGACGTGCTTAGCTTTATGAAAGCGTTACAAGAAAGAGTGTAAATAAAAAAAGGCAAATTACCTTTTTTTAGCATATAACTTCAGTCTGAGGCACGCCATCTCTCATGTTTCTCTTAATGGTTATCTGTTTGCCCTTCTTTATGCACTCCTCTAAACGGTTTACGTGTATAGCACCGATGAAGACCTCTTTTAACTCACCGTTCTCTTGGAATATGATGCCTATCTTAGACCTACCAGAGTAGGACTTTACTATAGTGAAGTCTATGATTTGTTCAGGGCTTAGGGATACGTCACCTAGAACGGGTTGGACTACCTCTTTCTTGACTTGGTTTAACTTTTTGAGTAACTCGTTTTTGGTCTCAGACATTTTTGGTCACTTAATATTTGCACACTTTTAGTTTATAAGCATTACTATAATAGATGCACATATTTACTATCTACTTTAAATGCTCACTAGTATTTGATTATAGTGAAATGTTGCGGCTGTTCAATCAATTAATAGTTCCAGTACCTTCAAATGTTCAGACTATATGTACAACAAACCAAACTGTAACACTACCTAACGGTAACACATACCCACTTTACTATTCTAACTGGGGTTATGCCCAAATAAATGCCTTAGTGCTTACAGCAGGGCAAAAATACAGTGTACAGTTACAAAACCCTGGTTATGTAGTGCTTAATTTAGTGACTTACAGTACCAGTTTATCCCAAAACGCTGTGGGTAGTACTAACTATAACTACAATACCTTCAACCTAAATGATTACGATAACTATATCGATAACAGTAACGTTAATTCGTATACTTTTAATACTGTAGGTGCAACAAACCTAGCTGTAGCCTATGGATATGTAGACTCAAACGGGTTTACTTTGGATTTAACAAATTTACCGTCTAACTATGCAATGATATTAGGACTTGTGAAATTCGATTATATACAACAGTTCACTACATACACACAGAAATTACCTAATGGTACTACTAATACATATAATGTATACGGGATGTCCACAGCATTAAACAACACATTCAATTTTGCTGGGATAAACAGTGCTCAAATTAACACCACTACTTTTTTAGGGATTCCAGTGAACACCAATATTCAATTCAACACACATAATGCCGTAGGTATTATTGTAGGATACCAGCTTAACGATAACTTTTTGGTTAACGATGAGACCGTAAGCAATAATGCATTTACATTTCCTACAGACCAGTCTAACGTTACTGCAATACCACAAAACACCAGTGCGTTAATACAACCAAATGCACTACCTGGCACAACTACTTTAATACAGTTCGGTAGCCCACAAAACGTAACATATTATAGTATAGTAAACTTCTCAAATAACCAAACCGCATTAGTAGAGGCTAACGGCTCTAACACTTCGCCTGGGTTACCAAACACCAATACGATAGTAGATAGCGATATAACCCTACCACAACCATACATAGGTGGATTCGCTTTAAACTTTAAGAGCCTCTATAATAACAACGGGTACAATGATATTTGGGTGTTATCAAACAATGTAATTGGTTGTGGCTCACAAATATACCCACCATATTTCACCTCATATAACCCTGGGATTGGCAATAACCTAATACAGCTTAGCTCTAGTGACCCAGATATTATATACCAGTATATAGTACAAGCCCCAATAGTTCAGGTAAGCACAACTACACAAAGCATTATAACTAGTAGTAGCAGTACTACAACTTCAACTACAACTACTACCCCGTCTTCAACTACGGTAACACAACAACAGACCAAAACTAGTAGCACTACCGTAACTAATATAACACAGCAAATCGTAACAGCATTGGCTAACCCGATAGTGGCGTTAATCCTAGCATTGGCATTAGTGGGATTAGCAGTATTCGTAATAGTCTAATCTGGTGGTGGTGATGGTAGATGAACGAGAAGACCAAAAAATATATGGAATATGGTATAGCTGGTCTAATATCAGCTGGTCTAGTCTATTTTGCACTCAAAGCCCCGTTACCGCAATTAATCCAAACTCCACAGACCGCTCAGTCAACAGCACCTACATCATCAACTTCACCTCAACAATCAACAACCCAACAGACAAGTACACCTTCAGCACAATGCTCACAGTTACAAATCGGATTCGGTAGCATACCTACACTTCAACAATGTTTCCCTGGCACTGTGAATAACTGTGGATTCCCTAATGATGTTATAAGTCAAGGCTTTTGTGAATATGCATGGGATGACACAACTTACACCGTGTCCAAGCCATCAGAGCCTGGATTTGTGGTATATAACCCATACAACAAATGGTTTAGCGTATGGGCAATAAACAGTAACCCTGGATATTATCAGATACCTACATGTAACGGTTGTAATATCGCTAATGTGGTACCGATTGCATTTGACCAATTTAATGTATATCCAAATGGATACTCAAGAATGCCTAATTGGGCATTACCAAACATGATATCTTACGGTCAAATGTTCTTTTATACACAGAGTGGTGCTTTTGTTGACACAATAACTACGTCTTCTGAACTGGAATACATTTACAAAAACAACATACAAGTAATAAAGACCGTTATAGACCCCGTGTCTAAAGGACTTGAAATAGGTCTAGTAAACGTGCCTGCTAACGGTTGTTTATCTATAGTTCAAACGGATTTATCAAATGTAGGTGCTGTGTTTCAAGCCCAAGGGGGTATAGATTTCCCACTGTGGTTTGGAGACGGTACACAAATCCAGTTCTGCTATAACTGTAGCCCTAACAATTGTACTACACTAACGCCTATGCCGTTATGATTAAAATGAGCATCCTCTCCTAAAAGTGAGCACTTTTTTTATATGTATAAATATCCTTATTATTGAATTACTCTTAGACCAGTCATGACTGTGGGGTGTTTTTATACATCAGACAATGTGATAGGACTACCCACGTATAACCCAGTGAGCTCTAACATCTCATGGAATTTACCCGTTAATCAAGACGTGGCGATAATCAACGTTACTGACGGCTCTGCTGATGTGCTTTTATTCCAGAACGCCACAGCAATACAAATCCCACCTGGGTATAGCGTGATATTGTTCTTCAACCAATTAGACCAGACTGAGGCTATAAGTGGAGAGACATACTACCCTACTACACCACCTACTGGTCAGACATTCTATGGTATCGTGATTAATGAGCCATCTCAAGTTCAGAGCCAAGGGTCAAACCCATCATACCCATCTTATACGTTTAACGTAGACGGTGTCCAAGTATACTTTAATAGCCAATTCTCACAGCCCGATTATTTCGGCATAGGTTCTGTATTCCAAAAGTTAACACCTAACTTACAAACAGTGTCAAATATACTTCAACAGTACGGTGGATATTACCCGTTAAGTGTAGCCCTAGTATTAAGTAACTTGGCAACCCAAAACGAGATTTGTGGTGACTTTATAGTAGGTTCACCAGACCCAATATTTATACAACCAGCAACACCTACTGGTGTTCAACAAGTCAGTAGTCCATCACCTAGCATAGGTGTACCACCATTACCATTCTATGCACCACCTCCACCACCACCAGTACCCACTAAAAAGCCATCTCAAACGTTAGTTTACGGTGGTGTTCTCGGTGCTTTATTAATAGCTGGTGCTCTAGCTGAAAAGAAGCTGAAGTAAGGTGACGTAAATGGATAAGAAGACTAAGGAGATTTTAGGGATTGGGTTAGGACTAGCTGGTGTTGTGCTGTTAGCCCGTTATTACCCTCAGATTGAACAGTTTGTTTATCTAGCATCACATCCACAGACCACCACAACAACTACTACAACAACTACAACTTCAACAACCAGTACTTCACCACCACCACCTAGTTCTAGCCCACCTTCTTCAACCAGTAGCACAACTAGCACCCAAAGTAGCACAAGCAGTTCATCAGCAAGTAGCACTACCAGTAGCACTAGTTCAACCAGTAGCACCACAAGCAGTACTGGCTCAACAACCAGTAGCACATCAACCAGCTCAAGTAGCACAAGCAGTAGTTCATCAAGTAGCACAAGCAGTAGTTCATCAACCAGTGGTACAGCATATAATTATCCTACTAACCAGTTGCAGACACAAGTACAATGTCCTTCATGCCTACAGAACGGTACTTGTTATCAGCTGACAACCCAATGTTTCAGTCCTACTCAAGTTAACGTGAACAATAATACCAGTGAATCATATGGTATTGAGTTACAGTTACAGTTACCAGCATCAGGGTACTGTGGTACATCAGGCTTTTATAACACGGCATCTGGTCTACTTAACGCTAATAGTTCTTGTACATTAACGGGGTATTATTGTAATAATACTAATGCCACATGCTTTGGTGTGGTTTACGCCTACCCTAATAACCAAAGCCCACCATACGAGTACTGGTACTACTACTACGGTGGTTATACAGCGTCTGAAGTAGATTTAAACCCGATAACCACAGTCAATATAACCAATAACTGTAGCCAAACAATCTATGTAACTCCAGTATGGTCATTCTACACTAACTACCACTACTATTCAGTACCGCCTGGTCAGACCCTAACACTTAATGTAGGAAACGGTTGGTCATGGACTATAGGTAATGCTGACTTAGTAAATCAAGTAGGTGCATCTAATCCTACAGTAAACGTTTATTGGTTTAACAATGGAGTGCAAAAACTAAACGGTAACTTCCCAGAGTGTTATAGCATAAGCATAGGTAATGGTACAACAAATGGTAACCCCAGAGGAAAAATTAGCCCATACTAACCCATGGAGAAGTCCTATACCTTTTTTTATTATATATCTTCTCCTCAAACACCACATCAAAATTCTGGTTAAAACACTCCAAATCAAGACGCTTAATATCATGCTCAATCCGTGATGGGTCATCACCTAACAGTCTCCTTAATACTAAACAGTAAACGAAATTGTTAGGAGAGCATTCAACGGGGATATAAAAGTGGTAACCATGTCTAGTCCTTCTGAACTTAACGTTTGAGCCGAACATCTTAAGCAGTAACAAGAAGTTGAAACGCCTCATCTTCCTTTCATCAATATCTAAGTACATCTACACCACCACCTATAGTATTTGGTTTGCCCTACCTAGACCGCTTATCACAAGATTATAATAAGATGAGACTACGCTGTTCAAGACATAATCAAAGTCACAAAAATCATACCTCAGTACGCACTCGTTTTCTGGTATTTCCATAATTCCTACTTCAACTGGTAACATGCTTTCTATGACATTTGCGAAAAGCCTAGCCAAATCAGAAGTTAGGACACAGCCCCTAAATAGGTCAATGGAGTACACACCATTAGGTGTATAGACAACCATTAATTGCCATTTAGCGTCAGGGTCATCTGATGTTAGCCATAACTGTAGTAACGGGTCACCATTACGTAACATGTCACAGACTTGGTATACATCATATTCGCCTGGTAGGGCAAAGTCTACCTCATATTGCCCATACCTTAATATCCCTGGTTTCTTCTTAAAGATATCATTGATGACTTGTCTGAAGTAGTTCATGTGGTCACGTATTGCGATAACATCAGCATAACGCTTATGCACAATCCTAGCCACACTGTAAGCACTATAGCCTTCAGATAATAAATTGTACGCCTCAATTAAGGTAGAACAATCCCAAGTAGTTGAGATATAAAGCACTGTCTCCTCAACATAATTGCATACAACACGCCCATGCGGTGTTGTCAAAAACGTGATTATCTGTTGTACTTCATTCCTATGATATACAATTTGGTAAACGTCTACAGTCCTACGGTGAACAGTCCTAGCGATTTTGTACGGTGAGTAACCAGCATAGTATAAATTGAGGACTTGTTGAACTTGGTCTACACTCCATTTTGTGGTGAGGAAATCTACGGGCAAACAGTTATTGCCGTAACAAATTTGACCCACCAAACCCCCCACCCCCCGTCAAAAAACCAGTTTGGCTTTAACTCTAAATTCCCATGGGTCTAACCCATGGACTTTACGTATATGCCTATATAGGGTCTTTTTACTGCTTAATCCTTTACCACAAATAGGACATGTGTACATCTTTAGACCCTCTTCATAGAATGGTAATACATTAACACGTTACTGAAGTGAGTGACATAATAGTTAATGATTTGCTGAACCGTGTTGTCTAGCACCTTCATTATATGTTCAGGCATGTGATTGTATTTAATAACGGTCTTTGGGGCTATACCTTTACTGGTTGTAGGTGTTAAGGTGCTCTTAGAGAGCATATAGACGCCTTCCTTTGAAGTATAGTATATTATCGCGTTTTTTGTTTCACTGTACTCCAGCTTTTCGAAAAACTCCAGTAGTCTTGACACTATTGCCATAACAAACTCCATATCGGGTTTGGTGCTTACCTTAGGGCTTAACCCTTCATCTAAATGTATAACATCAAATTGAGCTAGCTGTTTCTGGAAGTAAATCTTTGGTTTAAGCTGGTTCAAAAATACCACATACCTAAACTTTAGAGCACGGTCTTCTTCAAAAAACTTTAGCCCAAACAAGTCTAAGACTTTCATAGTGGTCAAATAAAATATGTTCAAATCGGCTTTAAAAATGTTTGGTATGTCCTTTTAAACCATATCGCGTGAGTTAATCTCATGAAACTGTGTTTAGATATAAATGATAAGTACGAATCTGTACTTAACAAACTTAACGAAAAGCAGAAAGCTAGACTTATTAAAGGTCTGTCAGTGCACGCAAATTCAGTATTAGCCACACTTGAGAACACTGATGAAGAGCTACTAGACAACATGCTGAAGACGCTCACCTCAGCTATGTTTTTGTTAGGTGCTGTAACTGGTGACATTGTTGATGATGAAGAAGACAACGATGAAGAACAGTGAACGGCTTTAAGTCTTAAAGACGTTTAGTTTTTTCATTAAATTTATTTTCTAGATTCACAAACAGAAAAGTAGACTTAAATATTATATTTGCACATTTTATTGTTGACCAAAATGTCTAGCCTTAACGAATTCCCTCAAAGGATTTCCAAATATTTTATGTATAACAACCAAATATTCCCTAGAGGTGGCGTTGTAAAATATAAAAAGACCACAGTACTTGTAGGGGCTACATCAACATATATAATCGGGTTAAGGCAAAATTATGATGATTTAGCAATTATTAAAATATCAAACCTAGATAGGACACCGATATCCAAGAAGGAGATAACTACAGTTGATGAGTTAATACTTCACGCCTATAAAGTCATCTTTTCACCACGATATGCAGAGATTACAAAAGGTAACAAAACATTAGCTGTAGGTATAATCTACTCAAAGTTTACAGATGAGAACAGAACAATGTATTGGATATATGATATTGATGAAAACGCTAAAATGACAATAGAGCTCATCAAAGTTGATGGTATAGCAATAAAATATATGGAAATGCCAGATGATGAATTAAACCAATTAATAATGAAAATCTTCAACTTTAATGGCGTTAAGGAGATGCTTAGGTTCTTTTTAACCCATGGGTTGTTTACTTTAGATAGTTACGGTGAGTAATATGGTTGAAGAATATACTATACATTTAGGGTACTACTTGGAGAGCCTAAAGATATTAAACAAAATTAGGAATAAGATAACGTATGCCCACACGTTTGTTGAAGTAGGGAGTGAGTATGGCTCAACCTTACTAGCAGTACTACCGTTAGGGTTGTTTGACAGATACATATTATATGAGGTAGACCAGAAGTATGCACAAGTTCAAGATATCCTTAATAAATTAGATAATGTAGAGTATCGCCTATATCCGCCACCTCAAGATGAATTACTTACCTATAACGGCTTTCTGTGGATGGATTGTGAGGGCTGTGAATATACTTATGAGATTGAGAAGCTGATAGACCATTATAAGCAGTCAGTGATAGCTTTTCACATATTCAATGAGGAGCAAATCAAGAAGCTGTATAAACTACAAGACAAACTGAGCGAATGTCAACTTGTCTACATCACACCAGACGCTAAGGAGTTTACCTTTTATTGTTTAGGCAGAGAGGTGGACTAAATGCCTAATGATATCCTAAACAAAATAAAGGACAAGAAACTAAGGGAAATGTTAGAAACGTATAGGACAACAAACATTGACTTTGGTTTGATTGACATCATGAACTACTTTTACGCAAAGTTCAGGATAGACGCCATTGAAGCCATATTTCCAAAGTTTGAAGTTGATGAGGAGAAAAGCAGAATAGACTTAGGTGGGTTTATGTCACACGGTCAAATGTTTGGTGTATTCCTAGACGTAGATGAGCAAACGCTAACTTTGCACATAGAGACCCAATATTATGTCCTTATCAGACGTGAGAATAAACCAAACAAAGGTGAGAAGCATGGCAATTGACAAACTGGTTGAGGCGTTTAACAGAATCCAAGACCAGAAGTTAAGAGAACTCTTACTTAAATACAGGTCAAACACTGACCCCGTTGCTTTATTTGAGATATTGGATTACCTTAACGTCAAAATAATCCAAGATAAGTTAGGGGCAATAATACCTAACGTTCAGTTAGACCCGTTTAGTGAAGGCATCAGAATATACTTAGGTGGAGTAATTATAGACGGTGAGCTCTTCACAATTGAGGTAGTAGTATATAATGACAATGAGGCGTATATCGGGCTAGACAAAAGTGATGACATGTTGTTATATAGACAACCAATACCGTAAAAATATTTAAGTCATTTATTCATTTTTTTATTTAATGAGTGAGTCTGGAGTAACGGTATTCTCAACAGGCGGTATAGCATTAGAAAGTATATCAGAGGCAGTAGGTGTTTTTTCAACCATAGCATCAATAGCAGTATCTGTAGGTGTTTCCACAAACCAAGCCTACTGTTTAATAAGTGACTTATCTAACCGTATACCAAAGGCATTCTCAATACGTTCATCAGAAAGAGCACAAGCATACTCAATATATCCCGCGTTATCTGCAGCAACTGGATTTACACGTAGTCCAGTTACAGATTTATTAGAACTAGTAAGACATGGTATAGTAGTTTCAACTGCTGACCCTCAAAACCCAGGAAAAAGCATATATTTCTATATTGGTGGTGTGTCAAGTGAATGGATTAATGAAAGACGAATACAAAATTTATTTGCAGCCCAAGCTGGTTCAGGCTTTGGTTTAAAGACAGCAATATTTAATGACCAAATAAAACATGCTCTATCATCAAGTTACCCAATAATAGTAGCACCATTAAAACCAATTGGTAGTGAACAAACCTTCGTAAACCCACCTAACGCAAAATGTTCATCAAGTTGGTTATCACAAGCATTAAACTATACACAATCAAGCTCATTATGGTGGGCTACCTTTATACCTAATTATGTAGGTTCTATACTCTTTCACCTTTCAACATATAGCCCTAACTTTTATGGCTATAATGAGAAAGGCTATAATTGGTATCTTACTCAAACTGTCAGACAGCTTATCCAAGCAATATCAGGTGAACCACCACTATTCTATGCTGGTTTAGCCATGTTACCTCAATTAGAGCAATTCGGTTTAGGTACTATAGATGTTTCTAACTTCTACACCTTTGACTTCACAAACAGTTACCCACAGTTCATCGGTCAATCTTATTTAACCTACCCATTCCCATTACTAAACGGTGCACCAGCTTATACAGATATGTTATGTTCTGGTGGTGATAACTGTAGTGGACTATCAATAGCAGGATTTGTTGTGGCACCTGGTGGGCTATCATGGTATAATGCAGAAATTCCAAATATGGTTCAAGCCCAATTAATACCAGCACCAAGTGACTTTAGTTTTAATGGTATAATGAATTACGCTAGTCAATTAGGTCAATATACATGGGTAGACCAATTAGTACAGAAAATAAGAAAGGCGTTTAGAGTTATATCTATCCTAGTTAGTAGCTTTGGATGGTTAGAACAACAAGCCGAAAAAGCAGTTTATGCTTTAGAGTGGTTTGGTGCTGAGTTTGAAAAAACAGCTGAGGAAATTGCACAAGATATTGTTAATGAATTCAATTCACCACCACATACAGAAAGCCAACACTCAGACCAAGCTGGTCAAGAAATACATAACGCCTATATGTGTGCTAGATTCGGTCTTTACTGCTATTAATCATCACATATTAAGGTAAGTATTTTTTCGTAATCCCCCCTTTCAGCTAGTTCATAAATCAACCTACTCTTACCTTCATCGCATAATTCATTATCAATATATACGACATAAGAATAATCAAACGCCTCATCAAAAGCCTCTATTATTAAACTCCTCTTTAGGACTTCACAAATCAATACCACTTTATGGTCACAATGCATGGCATCACATTTCAAATCTCTCCACCTTCACAAAAATCCCAATCAACGTTAGGGCGTTCATCAGCTGTAATTAACACACTATCACAGTCAATGCTATAATTCTTAATCTTGTACTTCTGACCATCTTCAGTTACCAAGTAGTATACGTTACCCTCTCTTTTAATCTCATAAAGTTTGTCTTTAACAATAAAACTTACCCCGTCTTTAGATGCAGACATGTAATTAATTACGTTCATACAAATGTAGGTTAACATTCTCAATCACTACGCTTTAATTCCTCAAGATTTTTACACATTAACCAATCCCTCTCATTTAACTGTTCTTCAGAAACCACAACTACTAAGTCAGTGTTGATTGTGAAACCCTTAATTTTGGTTTTCTGGTTATCTGATGTTACAAGATAATACTCATCCCCATCTCCTATTATCTCATAAACCCTACTACCCATGAAGAATCGTATATACCTCTTACCAGCACAGAACCCACTCTCTGTTTTGCCTATACAAACATACGCCATAATTAAAAAAACGCATTACCTTTTTAAAAACACATATCGCTTTAACTGGTGTTAACATCACTTGAGGTAAGCTCATCACATGTAAACCATTTAGGTACCCGATTCTCAAATATTACCACTAAGCTCTTACAGTCAGTGTAATAGTGGTATATCTTGACCTTTTTGCCGTCTTCATTAGACAAGTAAAGCCTATTTCGTTTTAGGGTTATCTCATACGCCTTACCCTTCATAAATATGTTGATAGTATTGCCGTAAGCATTCATACGGTCAATTAAGTTAAAGCACATATAAAGGGTCATCACTCACCACCGTCTAGGTACTTTTCTATGGCTCTCCTCACAAATTCGCTTACAGTAATCCCATGGTTTTTGCTATACAACTCCATTTTTCGGTATACCTCAAACGGCACCCTTACAGTTACCACCTTACTCCTCTCTTTACGCCCTACGTGAAAGCCCGAAATATCAATTTTAGGTCTGTTGCTAGCATACTCAGGGTCTAGGTTTTTAAACCGAATGCCTAATTTTTCAACCTTTACGCTCACATTACCCACCTCACTCAATGTCTTGTTCTAACTCTTCTTCTTCTTCAAGTAAATCACATAGGTCTCCACAAATTTCTTCAGGGCATTTGTCAGTACCCTGGTACTTTATGCATAACTCATCCAAGTCCTCTTCAAACACCATTACAACCACCTCTTTAAAGCAGATATCATTTTGTCAGAACCGTAAATAACACCCAACTCTATCGGTATCGCATACATATATATAACCCATGCTGGTATTACGGGTACTATGGCATGTGCAGTTAACGCATCAAAGAAAGCCATAAAGTCAGCAATTAGGAATTTGACTAACTTGTTCATGGCGGTCACCATGTGTCAACATAGCCTTTTATTGAGAACACATAGACATTTCCATTGTCTTGTCTTATATATTCAACCTCTAACTTCTTTTCAAACGTGTCATCTATTATACTCTCATATACGTCTACAGTAATCTTATCATCAACATAGGTGTACCTATCATCAAACGTATGCCCATTAGTAAAGCCGTTAAATTGCTCTTGAGAAAATGCTCTATCTACCTTTAGGCTGAACTCATCTATTTCGCCTTTTAAAAACGCGGTTATTAAATCAGAGATTAATTTATCTACCTGGATTTTCATATTTGGTCACTTAAAATGTGTTCATACTTTTTAAAAAGCTTTGCGGGTTAAGCCCGCTCACATTAATACCTTATTATAATAAGGTAATAGAGTGTACAATCTAGCGTATTCGCTTACGGCTATAAACCTAACAGTTAAATA
>Ga0080003_1000655_pt1 | contig 21624 bp, 19 predicted proteins | sample JossMetagenome_FD_69206 | JGI IMG/M metagenome (GOLD analysis project Ga0080003, IMG submission 69206) | Hot spring microbial communities from Joseph's Coat, Yellowstone National Park, USA - JC2_E (SPADES assembly) (version 2) | ecosystem: Environmental > Aquatic > Thermal springs > Hot (42-90C)...
TGAACTGCATTTCCATACCGTAAACTTCATAATACCGAGAACCGCCAGCCTCAGCCTCCCTGACCCTTAATCTCACGGTTACGGGATTTCCCTGGGTATCGGTGGTGCGATAGACAACGTGTGCCCCATCCCTCTCAAGCATTGACCAATCCCTACCTGCCAGGTAAACTATGGCGTGGACGTTTATTGGGACTGTTACTAACCTCGTGACCGTGTATATGGCCTGGGCAACATCATTCATGCTAAGCATGATATATCACCAATCAGCAGGAGTTCCTCTCCTTTTAATCTTAACTCTTCCTCAACCACAGAATTTCATTTTAACGTAGGAAGTAGTTCTCATACTCCTTAACGTATTGAACACTCTCCTTAACGCTGAGGAATAGCCTTTTAACGTACTCAACATCATCCTTCATAACCTCCTTATGCCCAACTTCCTGAGCCCTAAGTTGCGCAGGGGCTAGGAGCTGTATTGCGTACCTAAGGCTTTCCTCAGTACCGACCTTTGTCAATTCCTCGAGTGCATCATTAGACAGTGATACCTTCTCCTCCCTAGCCCTTATCTTTATTATCTCCCTAACCTCATCCGCTGTGTATGGCTTAGTCCTAATTATGATTAGTCTATCTAGCATGTCGAGTGGGACACCGTGAGGCGACTCAACATCTGTACCCCTAATCTTCGTTATACCCCTATTGGTGGCTAGTATGATAATCGGGCTTAACTCACTCTCCATAGCCCTGCTTAGGTAGGCCCAGGTCTCGATATCGAGCATGTGAACATCATCAATGAATAAGACACCAGGCACCAACTCGCCCTTACCATCATTTATGACCTTCATCACGAACTCATCAACAGCCCTCCTAACCTCATTCGGTATCTCCCTCTCCTCAGTGGCAAAGCCGAATATCATGGCGCTCAACAGACCCTGTTGTCTAGCCTGGTAAATATCTAAATCATTCAGTGTGAAGAACCTGGTTATCTCCTTCTCCTTATAGACAGGTCCCTTGGGTATCTCAGTCTTCCTCTTAACGTATATGTCGTATGTCTCACCACCCTCACCCTTACCCTGGATAAAGACCCTCCCGGTTTCCTCATCGATCCAAATTACATCGCCCTCCTCAACACCTGACTCGATGAGTTGTTCGGCAATCTCAGCAGGTACTCTCAATCTCTTCTCCTCATCCTTCGTGGCGAGGGTTATGGTTGCACTCCGGGGTACCTGAACATATGGGTTATATGGGTGTTTACCGAATTGATAGTCAATACCCTTAACAACGCCCTCATAAACCCTACGCCACTCACGTATCCTAACACCTATCGCGCTCCTGAGGGCTCTGGTTAGGAACTCGGTCTTCTTAACCTCCACACTATAGACCTCGGCAGCGCTTATCTGGATGAACGGTGTGTCTAAACCAAGCTCCCTAGCAATACCTATAGCCAGCGCAGTCTTACCCGTCCCAGGTGGTCCGACAATGAGCACGCCCTTACCCCCAAACTTACCTGCCTTTATCATCTTAACAACGTAGTAGGCAGCCTCCCTAGCGTCAGTCTGCCCAACAAAGCCATCTGCTGAGAACTGGACCTTTCCATCTCTAACACCCAAACCCTTTATGTGGCTATGCAGTCCGATTCTCTCAAATGATGACTTAACCTCCTCAATCTTTATCTGCGACATAACGATACACGCCCCCAGCAAGGCTCTTTAAATCCTTTTATCGTAATCATTGCACGTTATTACTAGGTCTTATATTACTTCAGGGTGATCAACAAAATGCGGATATAGTGCTATTTATTATCTATGCGCGTTCACGATTATCGACTCATCACTTGTGGGTATGTGGATATTATCTATGCCGTACTTATCCTTCAACCTATCTAGGAATTGAAGAGCCTTTATTGCCTCCGTATGTACGAGCAATATCTTGGTATCCGGGTTAAAGTGTCTAATGAATGCCTCAAGCTCAGCCCTACCACTGTGGGAGCTGAAATCAAACCAATAAAGTTTAGCCTCAAGAACCACCTCGCTCTTATCAACGAATGTCCTGCCCCTAGTCAATAACTCAAAACCAGGCGTGTCTGGTGCTTGATAGCTCGGTAATATTACGGCATTCCTACGATCCTTACCTAACCTCTTTAGGTAATAGACTGCGGCCCCGCCCTTAAGCATACCTGCAGGTGATATTATTATGACTGGCTCCTTCGTTAGGGAGCGTCTTTGGTAATCCGCAGCAATTTCAAGGCTGTTCTCCACAGCCTTCATATAAAGCTCCGGATTAGCCAAGTAATGCGGGTATCTAGCTACCACCTGATTCGCCAGTCTGGCTAGTCCATCTATTATGATGGGATAATCAACGCCGTTTTTGTAAAGTGTAATCAATATTTCCTGGGCTCTACCTATTGTGAACACTGGTATCAATACAGAACCGCCTCCTTCGATTGTCTCCCTAATGACTTTAATGAAGTCCCTCTCAACCTCCTCCCTAGGTGGGTGCGTGTTCATTACGTAGGTACCCTCCATAATTACAACATCGACATCCCTAGGTATGCTTCCCAGGTCGGCACCGCGCAATAGGTTTGTTTGTGCTAAATTGAAATCACCCGTGAACAGCACCCTGGCACCATTAATCTCCAAAATCGTTATCATACTACCTGGTACATGACCCGCATTAACGAAGTATGCCCTAACGTCATTTGCCACATCTATATCCTCACCATAGGTAACTGGTATTGCGTGATCAAGCACAGCCTTTATCTCCTCATCCTCATACGGCAGGTAATAACCGCTTAACTTGATGGCATCCTTAAACATTATATCAGCCAACTCAAGTGTTAATGGTGTTGCGTAGACAGGGGGCGGCGAACTAACGTATAGGCCTGGCAAAGCGCCGCAATGATCAAGGTGCGAGTGACTCAGGAAAACGGCAGCAAGATCCCTAGGCCTCACGTGACCCGGCATGACTGGTCTATCGTTCTCATCAAAGTTAACTCCATAATCGAATAGGAACCCTTTATCCATAGTCGCATCCTTAACGAACACCGCCATCCTACCAACCTCACCACCGCCTCCAAGAACCTTTATCAACAAATTAACCATTTTCCCAAATTACGGGTAGATAAGCCGGTTTTTTACCTTTATTGTGTTGCTTAAATTAATAATTTGCATTGAGCACGGCAGATTCGAAATCCTTAGCTATCCTAACCTGCCAGGGGCTTAGGTTAACCTCACCAAGTCTCCATAGGTTTACCAACGATTTCATTGTGCACAGTGGATCCATGGACCACACATCTCCGTTGAGCACCCCAGCCCTAACCCTACATCCACCGCAGTACCTTAGGTATGGGCACCTCATGCATTGTGACGCACCATAATCCCTATTCCTAAGCCTAATCACAAGTTCACTATTTAGCCTAGGCCTTAACCAAATCTCCGTAAGCCTCTCCCTCCTGACGTTACCCATTGGTTTATCATTGAAGAATTGGCATGGGTAGACATCACCATTCGGGTATATTGACATAACCTTCCTACCAGCACTACAGGCACCCATTCTACTAACAAGCCTAAGCTTTCTCATGAACTCATCCTCATCATTACTCGCTAATAAAGCTGCCACGACACCATCTGCTGGATTATCTACTGTGAGGATCTCAACATCGGGATACTTCTTAGCCACATCAATAAGTTTTGCGAGGAACCTGAATAATTGGTCGGGTGTTGGTATTAGGTTGATAATGCCCCTACCCCTACCACTGGGCACCAGGTGGTAAAAGGCAACCCTAGATATTCCTAGTTTATGGGCCAGCTCAACAACCTCCTGTGCGTGGTCTATGTTTAGCTTGGTAACCGTGGTTCTAATGCCAACGGGTATTCCAGCCTCCATAACATTCCTAATACCCCTAATGGCCAAGTCCCAAGCACCAGGAACACCCCTTATCTTATCGTGGATCACTGGTATGGGTGAGTCAATGCTAATGCCGACATATTGTACATTCAATTCCTTAAGTTTAGCAGCCCAATCCCTGGTTATTAACGTACCATTCGTACTTAGGGATACCTTGATACCATACTCACCAGCCCTCCTCATAATCTCAACAATGTCCTCCCTAATCAATGGCTCGCCACCACTTATGATGAGCAATGGCGTCCTAAGTTCATGCGCATCCTCAACAACCCTCAACGCCTCCTCCGTGCTCAACTCATCCCTGGACAAGCCCTGTATTGCATTTATGTAACAATGCACACACCTTAGGTTGCATCTATAGGTGATGTTCCAAAATATAAGGGGTTTACCTATGTCCGTGAATTCCCTATCACCCCTAACATAATCGTGGCCCTTAATCGATAAACTAACGGTACCACCGCCAACCACAATATTCGTTATATTAATCATAAACAACCAAGCAGCAGGTTATGTTACTTAATAAATCCTTAGTTGCACCTATTTAGGTAAAATAACACCAAGTGTGTGATTAGTGTTGTGTGATTATTACGTAATTAATACCATATACTTAAATCCTTTAATACGGCAAACATACAATCACCTAAGGTGGATGGGGGCGCTCTGTGAGGTTTGTGAGGAGGAGTCTGCAATTGCCAGATGTCGTATTTGCGGTAGGTTAGTGTGTGCTAGGGATTTCGAGGCATCACTGGGTATATGCAGGGTTTGCTTAAGCACGTTGTGCCAGGTTTGCCGCGAGAGGTTGGCTGTGGGTCACTGTGCCAGGTGTGGTAGGTTGGTGTGTAGGAGGGATAGTGTTAGGGTTGGGTTGAGTAGGTATTGCATTGATTGTGCAAGGGCATTAGGCATTCTTCCCGCAACAAGGCAGGAAGAGGTTAGGGATCCAGATTAAGGATAAGTATTAAAATGAAGCACATAACCTAATCTCGATGAGTGAAAGCAAGCCAGGTGAGAGTAAATCCAGCGAAGGTGCGCCTCAACGGAGACTATTAATACCAAGCTTCCTAACACCCAGCGGGATTAAGGGCGAGGAGAAGAGAGAAAGGCGTGAAAGGAGGTTGAGGATTAGGCGTAGGAGCGATGTTGATGAAGGAAAGGCGAAGATACATCCAGAGGTTTTGAAGGAGCTTGGTATTGAGGATGAGGTTGAGATAGTCCTAGTTGGTGGTGGGTCTAGGGAGAGGAAGTACGTGCTTAAGGTAATACCTAGTGAGGATGTGCCGAGGAATGAGGTTTGGTGTAATGAGGAGGAGATGAGAAGATTGGGTGTTGCGGACAATAGCATTGCCACAATACGTAAGCCACTGGGTCCTAAGGAGGAGAAAGGGACTTAAAGGTTCGCACACGGGGTCTCAATGGGTCTCATGGTCTTTAGGGGGTATTTAGTGGGTAGTGCTGTGGTTGTTGTGGATATTAATGAAGCAAGGAGCCTATACTCTATGGGTTTTTACGGGAAGTTTGTCGGTGAGGATAAGGTCAAATTGAATGAAGTTAATAATGTGAGCTCGCCATTACAATTATCAATAACCGAAGCCCTATACTTGGTGGATAAGGGGTTGCTTAAGGTCTATGACCGTGACGGTAACGAATTAGGCAGAGATGTTCTTGTAAAGGTTGGTAGGGATACCGTGGCAAACTTCGATCAAGTCTACACAATATACATGGAATTAAGGGATGGGGGTTTCGTAGTAAAGAGCGGTCTCAAGTTTGGTTCATTATTCGCAGTCTACGAGAGAGGTCCAGGAATAGACCACGCACCTATACTTCTCCACTTTATAGAACCTAGGAGGGCTGTCACTGCGCTGGATATAACGAGGGCTGCCAGGTTAAGTCACTCAGTCAATAAGAGGTTTGTTTTAGCTACGCAGAGCGATGCTGATGGCAAGATGCATTACATCGCCTTCGAATGGTTTAAAGCGTGACGTAGTTTATTTTATCCCGTGGGTGTGGGTTTGTGGGACCGCCTTGGTGAGGGCTTCCAATGCGTGATTCCTCTTGACGTCTGATTCTCCTCGATTGTACGTTGTCACGTCGTGAAACTTCTCGAATTCTTTATGGCTTATTTTCTTGTCGTAAAGTGCCAAAAACATCTCGGCCCTTAGGCATCAGAGTGAGTGGTGCATGTACTTGACGACACGCCTGAGTAGTTGAATGGCGTTTTCACAATAGAACGTTAATTTGTTGGCTGTTTTATCTGAGTAAATGTCTCCGGCGATGCCAAATCTCTTAGTAATTACCTTTTTCAGCACATCGAGGATAATCCATAATCTCCACAAAAACACCCTTATATCCAAACCGTACCAAGATGCGTTTTTGAAGCATCAATTAAAAATTAAGTGATGGGTTGGGCACGATTCATCATAGCACGTGCAATCCCATTAACGGCATCGTTTGCATTAACCACCTACCTAGCCATAGCAATCCTATATTGGTGATCCATTAATCTTCAATCGAACACTCGGCTTAAAATCACCGCTCATTGTTGGCTACAGCAAAATCATGTGAACCTAACCGCGATAGTCCAACCCAATGCTCACCGGGGCAAGCCAAAGGCTAGCCGGTACTCACTGGGCGTGATTGTCATACTATTGGCGGTCATGTACCTAGCAGTTACTGCAAAGCCAGCCCAAGCCTGCACCCGCTACCTATTAACCTCGATGGCACAACCACATTCACGGCATCTATAGTACTAGGTCCAACAATACCACTGGCTTATGCCTACAAAAGGAAATGGAGGGTAGGCTGTGAATGGAGACTTTACGCTGTACACCTCGTTAATCGTTGTTAGCTTAATCATTAATACAGCCACGATAATCGAGACTTAAGGCCCGATAGACGGATTAGCCACTGCATTGCTGTTGGGGCTTACTGGCAGGGTACACTGTGACGAGCACAATCACCAAAAGGGCACTAAGCCTGAGACTTTTTATTGGTGTACCAATTTTAAGTTTCAGCTTAGGACCACTTCATCGTCATTCAGTTACATGGAGGTTCATCATTAAGTCGCAGTATTTTACTTTTATTTTATCTTTAAATGAGATCTACCTAATGGCAGATCTTTATATGCTGGATGAACATCCACAGTTAGGTTTCGCCTATCTGGCGGTGCTGCGATTATCCATGCATAATTAATTCCCGTTAGGGTTGTGCTAAAGTTTGGATGGTAGCCTCTTGGTATAAGTACAACGTCGTAGTCATGAACCACATATGCCCTCTCATCATTCTCATCAATGATTAATTGAACTCCAAAGCCTGGGTCGATACCGTAAAATATGTATGCCTCTGGTTTATCATCATGCTTATGCGGTGGATAACTGGTCCACTCACCCTTTAAACCCTCCACATAACCGGCTATAAAACGTTCAGCCCTATCACCTTCACCAATCATCACTACTACAGTTCTCCTATAACCTGGTTGATTAATAAAATACGACTCCGCATCCTTAAGTCTCTTAACATAAAATTCATACTTCGTTTGAGCAGGTGCCTCAGCTATATAAACCACAGAATCCTTATTAACCCTTAGGGAAACTTCCGTATCAATAGGCACATAAGCCATATCCTTCTCGTTCAAATTCTCACCGTTAACAATAACCGAACCTTTCAACGGGAAAATAAGCCTTTCAACCTTCTTAGCATTAAAAACAATATCTAGAGCCTCGGTAGCCTTTAAATCATATATGGAAAAACCACCATAATCAAATATCTGAATCAACTTATTATACTCCTTCCTATCCTTAAACAACATCGTGCTAAGAAAAATAAATGTAAATTTTAAATCTTACTCATTTGTTGATAAGATTATCCCGTAATTGCCTTCAGATATGGGCTTAATTCACTAACGGCCTGTAGTTGGTATTGATATAGGTATATTGTTTGCTTATTTAGTATGAATGGACCAGTAGTAATATTGTACGGAGGTACTATGCCATAGCATAAGTATAAGTACATCTCTACCACAGGTATAAAGCCTTGGGCAAATGGTTGCTGATCAACAGTACCTATTAATATACCGTTCTCTATACCCTGAATTGTTACGTTATCGATATCGAAAGCCATTATATAAACCTTCCCTTGTAAATGAAGATCCTCTACAGCGGCAACGGCAGAATCGGTTCCAGCTGGTCCTAATGTGACTATTAACTGCGTATTTGGATGTGTCTCGAGGTACGACTCTATTATTGATAACGACTCAGCGTAGTTAAGCGATATCGGTACAACATTAATTGTGGCGTTAACACCGGAAGCTTTAAACTCATTTTCGATTCCCTCAATTCTGAGAGTTAATCCAAGAAGTCCAGGTTCATGATTGAAAATAACAATGTTTGTAGGCGGTTTTCCATAAGTTTCTTCATACCATTGAATCATATACTAAGCTGCACCAACACCAGCACTATAGTCGTATTGACTAACATAACCTAGCGTCTCGTTATAAGGAAAGTCGGGTAAAGTACCTGGTATTTTCTATATTAACTAATGCGTCATCATACTTAATGTTGATTAAAACAGTATCGAAGTCTCCAGCACCTTTATACTCCTTAATAACTAATGCATCACCAAATGCGTGAAGGCGTTTAGGAGGAAATCCTACGTACCAAACCACTAGATCAAGATCATGAATGGTTAGATCATAAAGTATAGAACCTGGATAAAGCATGCCAATACCGACTGAACCTGAACCCAAATCTCTTGTTATCAACTTCAACACGCGAACTTTACCTATGCGACTTACATACTCCTTAATTTTCTGAAATGTCACATCGTACCTCCTCATGAAGCCTATTTGTATTTTTATGCTCCTTCGCATAACCAATCTAACTAAATCGAGAGTATCTTTTAGGTTAGGTGCCTATATCAATTCCAAATTCCTTTAGCATTCTCTTGCTCTCGTTTTTCATAGTCTTCTTGTCAAGAAGTATGCCCCTCCTTTTCTCAAAACCTAAAAATATGTTTCGATACACAGGTAATTGGGACACAAGGGCTAAATCTTGGTAGACAACATCCACCCTACTTCTCTAGCATCCATTGGTGACTTAAAATTAACTTTTTTATCATTAAAGTATATAATCCCTTTATCAGGCCTTAAATACCCAGCCAATATTTTTATAAACGTTGATTTACCAGCTCCATCATCATCAACAAGTCCTACTGATTCGTTATAATCCATTTTTAGCGAGACGCCTCCTAATGCAATAAACTGGGCCATAAGACTTCCAAATATTTTCCGTAATTAATAGAGTCATTAGAATATTATATATTCGCTGTTTTTAAGTGTTACTAACAATACACTATATGCTATTTTTTATTAACTTTACTGCCTCTATTGGATTAATATCTATGGGGAATAGTATGTTTCTACCAATTATGGCGCCAACCACATTATCACCTGCATTCATTGCCTCATTTAATTGATGCACAAAATCCTTAGCCTTACCAGACCCGCCCCCCAGTAAGTAGATGGGTAATGTTGTTGATTCTGCAACTATTTTAAAATCATGAACATAGGGAACCTTAAGGAGCTTATTAACACTTGAATATCCAAGCGCAGCGGTTACATTTATTGCTGAGGCAAGCTCGTAAGGGTCTCCCGTAAATTTATACTCATTATTAACCCTTTTAACTGGAAATACCTCTATAAATAATGGAATATCTAAATCCAAAGTCTTTCTAGCAACTTCAGTTATATAAGTGAGCGTATTGGATGTGTAATAATTATCTTTATCAAGTTGAAGAAGAACCTTAGCCGCATCAAGACCTAGTTTTTTCACATCCTCAGGCGTGTACGCAGTCACTTTATCGTCAAGTTCGAAAACCGAACCCTTTAAACCACTCCGATTAATCGACGCAATTATGAACTTATCATCAATCAATGAAATTCCAAATCTCTCCTTAAGTATGTAATTAGCTATCAATATTTCATCAAGTACGTCTGGAATAACTAATACTCCATCCACGTATTCGGTCATTAATAATCTAATTATTCTTGATAACAACTCCTTACGGTTTAATAACGCATATGGATTATTACCAACCTCAGTATTCATCCTTGCCGTATGATCCGCAGCAAGTATTAACGCACCTCTTTGATACAACCTTTTACGTGATGGTTTCTTTCTACTTTTTAAATAACCATATATGTCAATTTCATCTATATTCTTGCGTAACCTCACTACTTCATAATATATATTATCTATTATATTGTTCAATTTTAATTCCACCCCCCTCATTATACGCCCCCCGCTACTTTATCTAAAATAGACCTTATTATAGTATAGCCCTGCATAACCTCATTAAATGGATCACCGCTTAGAGCCTCTATTTCAAGCATTAAATAGCCCTTATAATCGCTTTCATATAAGGCACGTATTATCTTCTCAAAGTTAATAATGCCCTTACCCACATTCACAAAATCCCTCCTAAATCTAACCTTACTCTTAGGCAGTAAAGCTCTTAAATCCTTAATATGAACAAGAGCTATTCTATCGTGATAATTCTCTATGAATTTAATAATATTAAAATTAGCGGCTGTAGCATGCGCAGTGTCTAAGCATATGAATAATGAATCAACCTTATTAAGTGCGTTGATTACTTGATCTTCCGTTTCGAAGCATGTACGTAGGTGATTATGGAGTGCTGGAATTACATTGTTGGAAATAGCTTCATCTGTAAAATCCCTTAATTTAGATAACGCCTCATTACAATCCTTAAATCTAGGTACTATCCATAACACTGGTGTGGCCGATTCTATAGCCCATCTTATGTCACTAATATCCATTCTCGAGTATGCACCAGCATTTTCCAACCCAACCTCGCTAAGTATGGATTTTAACTTAGCAGGATCTTTCAGTAACTCCATAGGAAGTAACCGTGTCTCTATACCAACACCATCATAGTTAAATTTCTTGATCGAACTTATAACGTTTATGAAGGTCGATATACTCTTTAATTTACCCCACGCTATTGTGGTAACGGCTATTTTCATACAAAATCACCTTAAATCGTTAAAGGTAAATTGACGGGTCTCTTTTCCCCGATTGATTTCCACGCCGCTAAAGCCACCTCAAGTGCCTTACGACCATCGTATATGGTACACCTAGGCTCTCTATCATTTAATATTGAATCAACAAAATCTAGTAACTCATTTAAATAAGCATCCTCATACCTCTCGATCCAATTCGTTGGCGTATCATACACGTAATTAACACCTTGTATAACTATTAAGGATGATCTTAAACCCATACCAATTATTATTTTGCCTTTAGAACCGTGAATCTCAACACCAGTATCATAACCATATGGCGTATATCCTGAATACTCCACTAAACCAAGCGCGCCATTGGCCATTCTCAGTAAAACTAGTATATGGTCGTAATCACCTAATTCTTTAAATTTATCGTACATAAGGGTAGAGCCCTCGGCGTATACTGTAGATACCTCAAGGCCCGTTAGATACCTAATTGCATCGAAGTCATGCGTTAAGCTATCAACTAAACGACCACCACTTAATTTAGGATCAGCAGCCCAACCCTGGGGCATTGGTGGTGGGTCTCTGGTCCACGACTTTATAATTAATACTGCGCCTATTTTACCCTGTGAAACCGCCTCCCTGGCCAAAGCATAAGCCCTATCATACCTCCTCTGATAACCAACTAGCACCTTAACTCTCTGTTTCTCAACATGCCTTACCATCTCATCAGCATCATTAAGGTTAAGGGCTAATGGCTTCTCGACAAATATATGTTTACCTGCATCCGCTGCAGCTATTAATATATCCTTTTTAGTAAATGTTGGTGTTGCTATTACTACACCGTCAATATTCCCATTCTCTAACAACTTACGATAATCATCATATATAACCACATTGTTAAGTTTATACTCCTTAATAAAATTAAGGGCAGCGTCACGATTCACATCAGCTATGGCCATCAATTGAGCGTTTTTCACCTTAAAGGCAACATTATATGCATGAACTCTTCCAATACCTCCCACGCCTATTACTCCTAAATTAATAGTTTCCTTAGCCATACTGAGCAATACAAAATTCACTTAGTTCTTAGTTTAAATTTTCTTTGCTAATCATGTACGTAAGGTGATGGTATATCCCAATAGCCGTATGCTATTGTACCACTATATGGGAACTTTGTCTCCACGGGAACTTCTATTACGGTAGTAACATTATTCTTAAGGGCCTTTCTTAACGCGTCTTGATATGATGTTGGATCTTCCACCCTTAGATACTCAGCACCATACGCACGTACTATTTTCTCAAAGTCTATTGCATAACGTTCCTTACCCTTTAAAAACATAGTTCCATATATCCTTTCAGCATAGCGTCTAATTTGGAGATCCCTTATTGAAATCCACCCGAAGTTATTTAAGATTATTACAATGATCGGTATATCCATTTGTACTGAGGTTGATAACTCAACATTATTCATGAGGAACGACCCATCACCCTCTACTGCAGCCACCACCTTATCAGGCCTAGCTAACTTGGCACCAATGGCTGCCGGTAACGCAAAGCCCATTGTTGAAAAACCTCCAGAACTTATGAAAGTTAGTGGGTAATAGGCTATCCATTGTTGCGAGAATATTTCTTGAGGCAAACCAGCACTCAGGGTTATGATCGCATCCTTAGGTAATATTTCACGGGTTAATTTAACAATATTGGGTATTCCCATAGGCGCCTTCGTCCTTAAGTCCTCGATCTGTCGTATGAACTCACTCTTTAACTCCCTCATTCTTTGATGCCATGCGGTATTTTCACTCTTTTTGCCTAATTGCACAAGGACCTTATATAGTTCCTCTAAGGCAGCTTTCGCATCAGCCACAATACCTACCTCGATTGGGTAGTTCTTTCCTATCTCATGAGGATCAATATCTACTTGTATGAGTTTCGTGGGGGGTATATTTAATGTTATACCAGGTCTATAGGAGCTTGTGGTCTCATCACTAAATGTAACCCCCACGGCCAATATAACGTCGGCATTTTTAGCGAGTTCGTTACCAACAAGGCTACCAATATTACCTATTGAGAATGCGTATAACTCATGATCTTCAGGAAATGCGCCCTTAGCCTCACCCCTGAATGTAGTAACCACGGGCGCGTCCAAGAATTCGGCAACCTTAATAAGCTCTTCAGTTGCGCCGGACATCGTGGCACCACCTCCAACAAGAATTAATGGTCTTTCAGCATTTAACAATAATTCCGCCGCCTTTCTAATCATTTCAGGATCAGGATAAACCCTACCTATAGGTACGTACTTCTCTACCTTTGGTATATCACTAATATCTATCTTAGCCACTTGCATATCCATAGGTAAGTCAATAAGTACAGGGCCAGGTCTTCCAGAAACAGCCTCCTTATATGCATTCACTAAAACCCTCGGTAATTGCCTTATATTCGTTATTAACCATGCCCTTTTCGTAACATGTCTCATGAAATTAACATAATCAACCCAATGATGTCTCTCTATTTCTTGGAAAATACCCATACCAAATAAGTATGTCTGAATTTGACCTGTTATGGCTATGAATGTTGATGAATCAACAAAAGCCGTAGCTAATGCCGTAGCCAGATTGGTTGCGCCGGGCCCTACCGATGTCGTGACTACGGCAGGGACTCTCCTATTTGCCCTAAAATACCCATCAGCCATGTGGCCACCCCACTGCTCATGCTTAACAGGTACGAACACCGCATCCGGCTCTACATCCTTTATCGCATCAACTATTGTGGCATTTCCATGCCCAACAATTCCAAATACGTATTTTATTCTATTCTCCCTGAGGAATCTAGCTATTAATTCTGCTCCTGTATATTCAACCATTTTAATCTCTTATACAAGAAATCAATTATTTTTTAAGCTTTACCTTATGCTCTCACTAACTTATACATTTTTGTCATAATTTTTAATGAACATCATAACTTCATCAAATGTAGGCATAGCTTCTGAGCATGAATGTCTCGTGACTACAATCGCCGCTGCGGCGTTCGCAAAACGTAGTATGTCCTTCATAGACCATCCACTAGGCATTAAATATAAATAGCCATAAAGAAATGCTGCTAAAAATGCATCACCGGCACCTAGCGTTTTTAGGACGTTCACGTGAAATGTGGGAACATTTATTACCTGGCCGCTCCAATAGGCGGTAATATCCTCACTCCCCCTCGTTATTATCATACCCTTCACGGATTTATTAACTCGCCTAACGTAATCAATAGCCTCATCTATATTTGAGGTGCCAGTAGCGGCTAGCCACTCAGGGACACCGCCAACTATTATATCGGCATATTTAATTATGGATAAATAGCGTTGAATTCTCTCATCACTTTTTACAAACCTCCATAAACTCTCCCTCCAATCTAAGTTAAATAAAACCTCCGTACTACTTGCCTTAGCAATATTTACCGCATATAGGTTAGCCTCGTAAGAGGGGATTTCGGTTAATCCTGTTCCTGTAACTTCAAGTACCTTACTATCTCTAATAACATCTGCAGGTATATCATCCTTAGTTATCCTAAGATCTGCGGTGAGTCCTGGGGGTCTATAAAATATGAACTCTGGATCTTTGCCTGGGAATATTGCGGCAAATACTATTCCAACAAATGCCTCCGGATCCTCTTTTATATACGAAGTATCAACGCCATTTCTAGATAGATAATCCTTTATAAACTTACCCAATGGATCTTTACTAACCTTAGTTATTAGTGCAACCCTCATTCCATACCTGGCACATCCTACGGCGGTATTAGCTGTTGTACCACCTACGTACTTCATGAAATGACGCGCCTGGTCTAGAGGTGCGCCTAGGTCGTCGGAGTACAGGTCAATACCCGCCCTGCCTATTAATACCACATCATACCGTTTCATATGATTTACCCCTAGTAAGTTCATATTTTTAAAACCTTATCTTTACGAACAAAATCCCATCCTAGAACCATCTTATTATTGCTGTTTTTCTGTCTGTTAGGAAGTCTATTACGTCTATTTGTGGGTGGTGGCTACCGAGTCCCGATATCCCCCTACCTCCGAAAAGTAACACTAAGGTAACTAGCACTAACCTTACTTTCAACTTAAATTCCGTGGAGGTTCACCAATATTAAGAAGAGCATTAATGTGAAAATAAAAGTATTAATAGGCTGTGGCTGTGTGTCTATCAACCCCTTTCCTTCATTACTTTTCATGCTCCTTAGAGTTGGTATAGAGTTAGTAGTACGTTAGAGGCATTAAAATTTACTTGAAAAATTCAATTTCTTAAGGATTACGATAATCAGTACCGCTACCGCCGCAATCAATGCAAGGCTGTAGTAGCCTAGGGGTTGCGCCATAATTGTGCACGCACTGCTCGTGGGTATTAATAGCCTTGGTGTTACACCGAGAATGTTGGTTGATGTTGTTATTTCCTGCCCGTCGCATTTAATTAGAATATGTGCTAATGGCTCCGGTAAATTTAGTGAATCCCTCACCACGAATTGTGCGTATTTTGCGTCAACTATAGCTGTTAATTCAGGCCTTGTTATGCTTAATGGCATTTCCAGTGGGTATTTGATACCGCCTATTGTTACGTTAGTTACTTCAGAGCCCATGGGTAGCCATCCAAGGTGCTCCGTAATTATGGGCGTATTGTTTATGGTGTATAACGTTAACGAGACATTATACTCCCTAACCCAATCAACTGCTAACTGAATTGGTAGGTTTATTAACAATACTATCGAGTTCCCACTAACCACATAATGGGTGGCATTGGTTAAGAATCTGGCAAACACCAACCTAGTGTCGTTATTGAAATAGATTGCTGTCTTTGGCACGGTAATATTAACGATAGAATTCGCTAAGTACCAACCACTCATATTCGTTACTTGATTCGATTCATCGATTACCTGAAGCCAATAGTACCTAGCCCAGTTGTAACTCACCACATACGACCCATTCATTAACAACTCAAGCGATGAATTACCCACAGGCATGCCATTCACCCAAATACCTGTAAGTCTCACCAACGTGTTATTACCAAAATTAACAACCCTTTCCGTAGTTAATAATACTCGAGAGCCCGTGAGTACCGGTATACCAGCACTTATGAATGTGCCATTTAGTAAATAGTTATTGATTACTAAGAAACTTATGTAATTGGCATTAGTTAAGGGCCCCAGATACTCATTACCTGCCATTAACTTAACAACGGCGGGACCTATAGCCTCCTCTCCAACGTTCACTATCGTCTCGCCGGTATCACTACCAAAGCTCCAGGCTGTTGGTACGGGAAATAACCTATTGCTTGGCCCTAGATAATAAAGCGACAGAGATGCGTTTACTTCATTTGCAAACACTGTGGCGCCACAACCTGGCCCACCAATTATGAATTCTGAATCAATCAGGTAACCTAGTGGTGAGTATTCCGAACCATTAACGACTAAGTACGGTCCCCAATCCGGTCTTAATAATAATGTGACGTTATCAACGAGCTCTTTAATTCCGTTCATTGAGTAACTGAATAATAAATCGGGAAATCCATTGGGTGTATTGTTCGTGCTTATGGTTAGGTTTATTGCCAATGGTGTGGTGTATGGTGTCCAATTACCCATGTATGCATATGCTGTATTATTTATTACGGAGCCTCTTCCGATAATATAGAGTGGGTTCATTATTAGGGACTCACTGCTCATATTCCAAACATTAACTAATGGCAGCAATAATTCGTTCTTTGGATCTATTATCATCACGTTCTGCAACCAATAATACTGTGTGTGACCGTTAACACTTAGCTCAAGGACTGCATTAAGCTGTAATGAGAAGGAACCTGGTGGTAAGGATTGGCAGTTGGTTATTGTTGTAATTACTGCCTCATTTATTACCGCACTGCCCAGGAATTCCCTTGTTATGTAAGAGTATGGTATGTAACCATTGACCGTTGGGGCAAGCCCATAGTCAACAATACCAATCGGTGCATTAATGAGGGCTGTTGGGTAGTGCCGCATTATGGCTAGTACGGCATTGATCGCTATCGAGCCGTTGTTTACGACAATGACGTAGTAAGTACCCTGAGGTACGTAAACCGTAGTATTCATCGACGATCCAACAAACATAAACAATGGCTGGTACTGCCCACCTGATCTTAACTCATCATAACCTGTTTGATTTAGTATTTGAAGAATTACCCTAGAACTAGCCCACATATAAAGCCCTAGTGGTCCAGGTCCTGAAACCTCAATGGAGTAATAACCGCCTGGTAGCAAGTACATGGTGTATGTTCCGGACCCAAGCACATGGCTATAAATCACTGCATAGTTCAGTGGGTACGTTGCTATTCCGTAATTATTAATCCAGGGGTTCAACTGTTGATACGTACCATTGGGCAGAAACACGAGGATCGCCAGTAATACCGGTAGCAATGGCACAATACTTCAATACATACACATTAATAAGTGCGTCTCTCTGCAATACTTAAAAGCAGGTCGTCCCATCAGTACTAAGAAATGGAACTAAGCAATAAACTCGCCTTAATAGGTGCCATCAGGTCGCTCGGTGGTTCTCTCCTGTGGTCCTTCACGGGATTCGCACTGTATCAGTATTACAAATTACCTTTAACGTCGGTTTCTCTATTCTACGTGGCGCAGGCGATTGTTAGTTCGATAGCGTTTATTGTTGGTGGGTATTTGACGGATTTCCTTGGTAGGGTTAAAACAATGGTTGTTTCATCGGTAATATCATCAATGGTGATATTAATAGCCTTCATAATAAACAAGCCCCTCATTGTTATAATCATGGTATTAATACAATCCTTCTTTAACAATGCCTATGGTGTGGCTAACACATCACTGGTTGGTGATTACGCAATTGGTTTTTCATCACTAATTAGGTACTTCAGTAGGTTGAGGGTTGGGATAAATGCTGGATGGGCTATTGGTCCAGCCATTGGTGGTTTACTCTATGAGATTTATGGCTTCAGATTATTACTGCTGCTTGGTTCATTAATACCACTTGCTGCCCTTCCATTATTAGTTTCATTACCCGAGACTGGGCGTATCTCTGAGCGTGGACTCACGTTTCACGTTAATAGGCGATTCGCACTTTTTCTGATACCGTCATTCCTAACCTTCCTAGTGATGGGTCAATTGGGCTTTCCCCTATTGACTTACTATAATGTGCATGATGGATTAAGCACCTTCATGGTAGGAATACTTTACATGGAGAATGGATTGCTCGTAGTATTTTTACAGGACTTAATAGGTAGGTACCTGAAGAGACCAAGCTTGATAGCCCTTGGTATGGTAATTTACGGCATCAGCTACCTAGCCGTCGCCTTCATCCCAAACTTCACATGGGCTATTGTGGACATGTTCTTCATAACACTGGCAGAAATGATCGTTTCACCAATATCACAAAGCATTGCCAACATGCTTGCGGACCCCAAGGCGAGGGGTAGGTATATGGGGCTCTATAGCCTAGTCACGGGTTTAGGCAGGACCATAGCCTCCTCGATATCTAGCCTCCTCATGCCATACGCATTAAGAGAGCCGTTGGCATTATGGGGCTTTGTGCTCGTAATGGCCGCCTTATCCTCAACCATGTACTTGAACGTTACAAAGGGCACATTAACTGTGCAAAGAAGTGCGTAATACTAAAAATTAACCATTATATGCGCCCTACCTCGTGGGTTGGAGGAGGTTATGGCCTGGCTTTTACATAATCATCGCCGCATCCCTTTGGTCAACAATTGGTGTTGCAAGCGTCCTTAGTACGAACCCGATTGTCTTGCCTGTATTTAGATCGATCTTTGCATCAATTGTGGCTTTATTTATACGTAGATCCCTGAATAGGTCATCATTAATGGCCGGTTTGGCATTGGGTGTATTATTTGCTGCGTATCCAATAGCGGCAGTAATAGCCGGTGTTGGTTTAGCAGCATTTCTGCTTTACACAGCACCTCTATGGGCAACGTTGATTGCGTTAATCCTGGGTGAGAGACCAGGTATTAAGGGTGTCCTGGGTGTTTCCCTGGTTTTAGTTGCAATAGTGCTGATTGGTGCCCAATCAATCAGCGGTGCCATTAATCCCCTCGGCGTAGCTCTAGGCCTGCTCTCTGGTATATCCTATGGGTCGTACATAGCCATTGCCAGGTATTATGCCAGAGGTGGTAATGAGATTGATGTTTCATGGGGTGCTATACCGTATACGTTGATAATAACGGTACCTGTGGCTCTGGTATATTCATTTATGACACATACGTGGGGTCTCATGGTAAAGCCCATTCTTTGGGGTGCATACCTGGGTATAGTGACTACGGTCATTCCATATAGGTTCTTTGCCATGGGGGTTTCTAAGGTGAAGGCTTCGACAGCGTCTGTAATAGCCACGGTGGAACCCGTGTTAGCCGCCCTCTGGGGTTTTCTGTTCTTTAATCAAGTACCCACAGCATTAACACTTATTGCCTATATCCTAATAATAATGGCCTCAGTAATAGTATCATTTTAAGGGTATGCATGGTTAAAATAATGATGTTTATCATCAACGTTGTGGGCAAAGTATTCTGAGTAGTTGGTAATTTGCGTGTAGGTGCATTATTGATGGCAAAATAAATATCGCAAGCATGAGGTTTATGAAAACCACCGTTGTTATAAGCACATAAAGCCAATCCCTCTCCATGGCGAATGATGCAACACCAAGTGCAACCCTAAGTACGGGCGTGGCTATGAGAACCATGAGACCTAAGATTACGAATGACAATGGATCCAGGTAAGGCAACCTAGATAATGCATAGCCTGGGGGTATGACTGTGGTGTTTATTGGAGATGTGGGTGACATGACTAGGTTTTCACTACATCCAAGGGCCTCGCCCTTAACGTGAAACAGAACTATACCTATTAGTATTAGGGCTATGCTTATTATAACGCCATACCTAAGCGTCAACCCGATTATGTAATCCATATCCCACCTAGGCATTACCACCACCCATAACCACGCCCTCTCTATTTGGTTTACGGGCAAGCACTCCATAGCGGTAATACAACAGTGACATAACTATTGCCGTGAATATAAGGCTCAATGCGTACTGTGTCGCCACAGGTATCGTTATTATGTGATCCATGTATAGACCCTTGAGGAGCATCTCCATACCCAGGAAGGCAAGTATTGCCAGGAAGACCCATCTAACCTGCTTGTTCGTTATCCTAACGAGAATCTTGGTACCAGACATCGCACCTATTAAAACCCCTATTGCTGTTACAGCAGCCATCATGGGCTGTATGTAACCAAAGTACCAATAGAGGGCGCTACCCGTTGCTGCTGTCACTCCTATCATGAAGTTGCTCGTTGTTGTGCTAACCTTCATTGGCAGGTTCATGGCCCAGTCCATACCGAGAACCTTGAGGGCGCCACTACCAATACCGAGCAAACCACTAATAAAACCAGCAAAGAACATTATCAACTCACCCAACCACCAACGAACACCCCAATACTTAACCTCAGTCTTTATGGCCTCATCATAGTAACTACCGTATAGCTTGAAGACCTTTGTTGTCCAATCGGGTGGTCTTGGGTCGGGTATTTCGTACTTACCCCTTTGGGCTGTCGGTATTATTGACGTTAATATCACTATTCCAAACACCACATAGACTATCCAGGCAAGACCATGGCTATAAATAAAGGCTGCCGTGAGTGAACCCACGATTGAGCCTGTGGTCGTGGCTATCTCAAGCCCCATACCAATCCTAACATTCGTTATCTTATCCCTAATGTACGCACTAGCCGCCCCACTGGATGTGGCTATTGTCGATATCAATGATGCACCTGCGGCGTAGGCTATCGGTATACCGAGGAATAGGGTCAGGAGTGGTACAAGTACTGTACCGCCTCCAAGCCCTGTGAGTGATCCTAGTAATCCCGCAATTATGCTAAATACAAGCAATTCGATACAACAGAATATAGTTTTAAGCAGCACCATACTAACGATTGGTATGTTATAACCTTAAAAAAACTAACTCATACCGAGGGTCAGCTCGGTAATTCTACAGATCTTAATCACAAACCTTAGTTAAATAGTATGAACTAGATCTTAAATATGACATACCTTTTAATCAGGTTGTTGTTTATTTAAAGTAAAACGAAAATAAATTATATACCGAACTCCTTAAGCTTATCAGTTATTGTCGGTGTTGCATCATATATCTTATTGATCAATTCCACTTCATCAACCTTGACAAGGTTACTATTGTTGACTATGAATTCCCCATTAACCAATACATCATTAACATCACGACCACTTAAAGCCGTTATTACGGTCTCCACTGGGTCATATATGGGCAGGATCCTCGGATCATCAAGCCTGAGCGTTACGAGGTCAGCCCTATACCCAGGCCTTATGACGCCAACATTATCGTTAATTAAACGACCACCCCAACCCGTTAGTGCACGCATTAACGTTATAGTGTTGAATGATGATTTATCATAGTTTATACCAATAGTTAATGCCTTACCCACAGCCCTGGCCACCCGAGCCTCATGAAATAGATCCAGGTCCGTGAAGCCTCCACCATCGCTACCAATACCGAACATGTAATCACCGAATAGGGGTAACCAATGGGGTCCCATGTATATGGAGTCCACGGTTGGGCACCACGCAATCCCTAACCCCCTCTCCTTAATGATGCCCCTCTCCTTAATGGAT
>Ga0080003_1000656_pt1 | contig 21603 bp, 15 predicted proteins | sample JossMetagenome_FD_69206 | JGI IMG/M metagenome (GOLD analysis project Ga0080003, IMG submission 69206) | Hot spring microbial communities from Joseph's Coat, Yellowstone National Park, USA - JC2_E (SPADES assembly) (version 2) | ecosystem: Environmental > Aquatic > Thermal springs > Hot (42-90C)...
TCGTTGGTAACAAAATACCGCCATTAATACTGTACCTAACTTATACACGTGTCTTGACTAAGGCATTCATCGATAGGTACGGTGAGGCTGTTGATGAGGCAAACAGGGTCCTTAGCATCGCCAGGGGTAGGGGCGGTATTCGTGTTGCTGAGAGTTTTTATGGTCTTGGACTAGCCTCAATAATTGCCAGTGCCTCTGGCTCGGGCAGGGCCGTAGAGCCCAGCGATGCCGATGCCGCATTGTACATAGCGTCATTCGCCATACCAGATGTTGTACTGCCACGCATCGTTAGTTTAATACTAAATGCCTTAGAGCCTTTGCGCGGTAAGGCACCGCATAGGTACCTCAAACTACTGTCCTCCGCATCAGATATAGGGAACCTTGACCGCGATACGGCTAGGTACATACTTGATGAGTTAAATAAGGTTCTAGACAATTACGGCGATAGGTTTAAGGGACATGCTTGGCTCCTCGTACATGCAATAAGCGCATACGCCGCCCTGCTTGAGAAACACAGTTTCAATTTCGATTACGATGAGATTGAGGGTGTGGTTGGTAGGGTCGCTGATCTACTCAATGAGCTAGGCAGGTTCAAGTCCAGCCTAGGCACCATCGCATGGACGTATGCGTTGCTCCCAGCGTTATATAGTGAGAAGGTGAGGGGGCTTATGGAGGAGAAACTAGGCATTGATGTGTTTAATAGGGCTAATGAGGTCCTTAAGGAACTAAACAAGTTGAGGGAGAAGGTCCAGGAGTTAATGAGGGATGAGGAATTCATGAATTACGTCGAGTCCTGGTCCATAAAGGCTGATGAGGAGGCAGTTAGGAAGACTATCCTTGAGATGGCATCACGTCTTAAGAATTATTTGGCAATTTATAGGTTTAATAACGATGAACTCGATGAGGCGGCGAGGCTATTTAATGAGGCAGCTAAGGAGAATAGGGAAATCGGTGACTATGGAAACTATCTAGTTGTTCGTAGTTGGGCATTGCGTGCTGAGGCTATTGAGGGCTCGTTAGTTGGCAATAAGTTGGTTGATGAGTTTAGGCAGTCGTACGAGGAAACCTTTAATGAGGAGCATTTCGAGCGCACGGCTCCGTACATCAGTAATGCATCGGTTACGCTCGGTGAGTACCTCGTGTCCCTAGCCCTAACGGGTGGTGATGGGGGTGTTAAGAAGATTAAGGAGCTGCTTGAGGAGCATTGGTGGGTACTGAATGTCAATTATAAGGGCTCGGTCCTGACCAGGCTAACGCTCAACGCCCTGCTCGGTCCAAGGGGCGAGTTAAGCGGTGAGCTTAAGGGTAGGCTCGTTGTTGAGCCTGTTGAGTTTATTGAGGCATTTAAAGACGAAATAAATAGTTTATTCCTACCTGCGTTAATGGTTGCCTTCGGGCTTCTGAAGCCTGAGGTTGTGGGTGAGGCATGCGAATTAATTGATGAAAAGTATGAGAAGGGAAAGAGTATCTGTGAGGGTATCGCCTCGGCAGCCAGGGGAAATGGTGCTGCTGTTGAAGTGCTAAGAGAAGAAGTGTTAATCGATACTTTTCGTGAACAGATTTCAAAAGAAGAGAAGTTGAATTTGCTTAAGAAACTCGGTTTAGACGCTAAGTCATTGAGTGATGAGTTTAGGGGATTGGCATACGGGCTTGACGGTAAGTCCCTAGTCCAGTTACACGCCCTCGAAAATTCAAGGGTTCAGTTGGCCTTCATGCTCTACGCACTGATTAATGGTGATGAGAAGCTAGCCAAGGCGCACGCACTCTATTGGACTCCGGCACTCTCTGCTAAACTACCCGCAAGGCTATACCTGGATATTTACAGGGCATGCGAGAAGGGCTGCGACCTGGGTAATGAGGATCTCAGGCAGGCCATAACCAAACTATTCCTATACCACTTTTAATTGAACTCTTATGTCGATTTTTGTTACCTACATTCCCTTTTGAGTGCTTTCAGCAGTTATGGGAATCTTAGGTAGGTAATACGAAGAACTCAGTATTAGCGAGAAGTTTTTATTTTTCCACGTCGTCCCGTTGAAAAGATGTCGAACGGAAAGGGACAGGTCGAACTCGCTAAGGAGAAGCTGATAAAGGCGGTCAACCGGGTCCTGGGAGTGGTGAGGAGGAACGGGAGGAGCAGGAAGGTCGGGTTGGCACTCGTCTTGATGGTCCTGCTAGGTGGGAGGGCCAGCGTGAGAAACGCGGCCGAGACTTTCGGGTTGGACTACGCAAACCTGCTGGAGGCGTTGGGAGAACTCGACGACGCTTGGAGGGGCTGGAGGTCCTGTCAGACTGGTGAAGGGTCAGGTAGCCGTCATCATAGACGACACCGTGGACCACAAGGAGTACTCCAGGGGGAAGGACGTGAGCCCCCAAGGGAACTACTGGATCTGCTGCCACGCTCACGGGAGGTTCGAGAGGGCCAAGCTCTTCACTGTCGCCATAGTAGACCTCTCCACGGGCAGGGCGTTCATGGTGGGAGCCTTCCCCTACGCTGTGAGGAAGATGTTGGACTTGCGAGGGTCACCGAGTTCAAGACCAAGATCGAGCTGGCCAGATGTTGGACGTGCTCAAGGGGTACTTCCGGTAGCTAGGGTCGTTTTCGACCCCAGTATTGTCCGAGAAGCTCGTGACGGACAACGTGGTGTCAAGGCTCAAGTCCAACCGAGCTCAGGGTCGGCCAGGGGGACCCTCGAGGAGGTGGAGGGACACCTCCGAGTGGGAGAACTATCCCCCGGATTCTACTACGCCGACCTGACCCTGGGAGGCCGAGTGACTAAAGTAAAGTTTCTAGTCCAGGAATATAAACGTTAGTATTTACTGAAAGTTCTTAGACTAGAATTTAACGGTAAATCCTTAAGATAAAAGCTATAAACTTTCTGAAAGTACTAGTGACTCCAGGACACACGCCAGGTACCTCTACACAACCGACCTCTCGCTCAGCGAGGAAGTCGAGGAGGCCTGGAGGATGACGTGGGAGATCGAGGAGCTCCACAGGGACGTCAAGGCCTTGGGACTGGAGGACTCCTCGTTCTGGACGGTAGACCCAAAATCACCCCCTTGAAAATAAATCAATAGTGTTAATAAACGATTCTACTAGATTAAATGTAAAAATCCCCAGATTGAATGAGTGAAATATAAGAATTAATAATAATCTAAACTCTTCTCTCCTCACCTACCCCTTGAATATCGTGTATAAGGAGTAGAGTACGATTGCCAGTACGAAGATTAACGTGCGGAAAATGAACTTAGTAGAACTAGTAAATGGGAGAAAAGCCTTAATGTTCCTATAAGAGGTCTCTATTGGACCCCTTACCTTGTTGTACAAATCTAACACTTCCCTCTTTGGTATTTCGAGGTTTGTAGCCCTAGCCAAGTAAACAAGGCTTCTCCTCTTTCTCCTAACCTTCTCCTTACTGTACATCAAGGAGTCTGAACTTAACCTGCTCGTCCTTCTTGTGCCTCTTACTATTAGTCTTATACTCACCGTCAAACTCCTTATACACCTTAACATCCCCGGCTGGGACAGCAATTATGTACTTAAACTGTGAAATGAAGTTGAGCACGTCAATGGTGTAGAAACCAGCGTCAAGAGTTATTAACCTTATCTTGAATCCCATTGCAACAACTTGCTCGACAAGAGCCTTCACTATCTCGTCCTTACTCATACCGTTTACTTGTGTGACGAAAGCCAGTAGGAGTACTTTCCCGTTATACTTTGTTGTTGCAGTTGCGTAGTTCCAAGAGCTTCCCTTTTCTGAACTTCCGAGTCCTTTCACTGGTCTTCCGTACCACGTCTTTGTTGTTCAGTCTATTGAGAGGTCTATCTCCTTCACACCCTTCAGTACTTCTAAGGATATTTTCCTAGCGCTTTCCAATAGCTTTTGAATCAATTCCATCCCTTGCTTCTCTACGTAATTCCTCACGGTCTGTGGGGATACGTCATACGCTCTTGACTTACTTTCTACTGAATCGTTCCACAAACACGCTGAGATGAGAGTTTTTGCTACCTCGTCTCCTTTCTTTCCCTTGAAGTTTAACATGGAAAGTAATTTATATCCTATTTGTTAAATGCTATTTTGGTGAGGGAGAATCGGTGTTACCATCTTGGTCTCCCACACGGTAATACCACATCTCCCTCACCTTAAACCTTTCTTCAATTGAATTCTTAATACTCTTATAAATCCTGTTATCCGCTATGAATCGATATTATCCTGTCAGAATTATTTTTTGTAATACGATTTTGGGTCTACCGTTCAGGGCGGGGAGGAGGTCAGTTAAATATATGGAATAAGCATTTTTATATAAAAAATCAAGGCCTTCTTTATTTATAAATATTAAATTAAATATGTATTATCCAAAAAGTTTATATTATACAAGGGGTGACAGTATGTCTAATATATGCCCTGGATTTGTTAAGGAACCTCAAATTTTGAGTATTGAAGATATAAGAAGTTATGAGATAAATAATGTATATAATGGAATTCCTCTTTTGCTTTTAATGGAAAATGCTGGAAGAGCTGTTGCTGATGCTGTAGAATGTAGGATTGGGGATTTGAAAAATAAGAAAGTAATTGTTTATGCTGGTAGGGGTGGAAATGGAGGGGACGCATTAGTTGCATCAAAGCACTTGTCTTTAAGAGGGGCAGATGTAACGGTTTACTTGTTATACGATTTTAATTTAGTTGAGCACCAAGACACTTTGGTTAACCTAAAAAGCTTAATTAGTTCGAAACAATTAAAAATAATTCATTTACAGGACCCAAAGGAGTATAAGCCTCAAGATGCTGACGTTTTAATAGATGGAATACTTGGAATAGGAATTAAGGGAAAATTAAGGGAACCTATAGCTAGTGCATTAAAGGCATTTAATTCTTCAACTGGTCTAAGGGTAGCAGTTGATGTACCAACAGGGGTTGATCCTGAGACGGGTAATGTTGTTGAAGGAGCTGCAATAGCTGATGTTACTGTTACTATGCATTCATTAAAACCGGGATTAATAAAGGAAGAGGCTAGGAATTACGTTGGAGAAATTATGGTTGCAGAAATAGGAATAATTAAAGACTCTGAAATATATGGAGGTCCTGGTGACGTATTGTTTAGGATTCCAAAAAGACCAAAAGATGCAATTAAAGGTGGTAATGGAAAGGTTTTAACCATAGGTGGTTCTTATCATTATTTTGGAGCTCCATATTATGCATCGTCAGCAGCATTATTATCGGGAGCAGATCTTGTATTTTTAGCATCTCCAGAAAAGGTTGCAGTTTCTGCTGCTCAAAATAACCCAGGTATAATTCCATTTCCTCTTAAAGGAGAATACATTAATGAAGATCACATTAACGAATTAATAGAAGAAGCAAAGAAAGTCGATGTAGTTGCAATAGGTCCTGGGTTAGGAAACAAAGAAGAAACAAGGAATGCAGTTATCAAGTTAATTAATTCACTCAAAGGAAAACCAATGGTTATAGATGCAGATGCATTAAAATCAATAGCTAATTCTGATATAAAGTTATGGGAAGAAGCTGTACTAACTCCTCATAGAGGTGAAGCGGTTTTATTAGCAGGAAGATCGGGAGAGGCAGATAATCTTTCTATGGAAATTGCAAAGAAATATAATGCTACTGTAATAGTAAAAGGTCCTATTGATGTGATATGCCTACCCAATGGTAAATGTAGATATAATAAAACTGGACATCCTGCTATGGCAGTTGGAGGAACAGGGGATGTTTTAACAGGTATTATATCTGGGTTTTTGTCTAGAAGGATTGCATTAATGAAAGATGCCAATATTTTGCATACAGTTACTGCAGCAGCCTATATATCAGGAAAAGCAGGAGAATTGGCTGTTAAAGAAAAAGGAGAAAATATTACTGCTCTCGATGTTTTATATAACATACAAAATGCCATAAAAGAAGTAGAGGTATATTCGCGTGGTTCAGGATAACGAAATAAAAATAAGGTATGAATACACTTATGATAGCTATGATGAACTTTACGGTACAGAGCAGAGGAAAAAATACGATTTTTTATTTTCAAAAGTGATTCCTAATGGAACAGTAGCTGATATTGGTTGTGGAACAGGTTTATTAGTTGAATATTTTTATGAAAATGGAATGATAGATAATATCACAAAATTTTACTGTTTAGACTTCAGCGAAAATATGTTAAAAATGGCTCAACATAAAATTTTAAAATTATGTAAAAATAAGTGTGTTGCCTTGTTAGGTAATGCAGAATCCCTTCCTTTTAAAAACAAAAGCATAGACTTCTTATTTTCTATTTCGGTTATAAATTTAGTTGATAATTATGAAAAAGCGATTGATGAATTTAAAAGAGTTAGTAAAAACGTGTTCATTTCATCTGTAAAAAAGTTGAAGCAAGTAAATATTATTGGAAATTTTATAGGAGAGGATGAAAAAGATTCTTTTTATAAACTATAATTGATGCTAGTTTCTTTGCTTACATATATTATAAAACCATGGAGGGGTTACATATAATGACGCAAAAGGACCTTTACTTGAGAACAATGTTATTATGTAAGAATGACACAATTTATTTTCCTTTCGTGTACAACAAGCAAAATTAGGTTCTTGAGCTAGTTTGTCAATATTAATATTAATGTTTACCCCTGGGTATATCTCTACAGTTATTATTGCATTATAACTTTTATCTTTCTTTTCAGTATATTTTAGCCATGTTCTTGGGAGTCTCAATTTGATCTCCTAATATTTTATATGTAAAATAATCCTTATATTGATTATCAATTATAACTTATTATTAATTAATGAAATTTAATTTTTCGTGAATTAAGAAAAAATTTATTTTCTCTAATTAGGGAACTCTCTTTATCCATAGAAATTTTTTATAATTTATAAAATAATTGTATACAGCTAAATTATAAGAGCTTAGTCATGTCATATCCTTAAGATTAAACGAAATTAAGATTTTAGAGAGGTTTTTTGTAACAGTTTTTTATAGCATTACATACGCTTCTGTTTGATGAAAACTTTAATATGTGCGAAAAGATCTTGATTATATGGAAATTCTTATTGCAATGTGATTGTGTCTCATCTATATAAGGAAATTCACGTATTTATTGTTTCTTCATTTATGATCGGTCTTCTTGATCTTGTTGGATGAGATTCAAAAATTTTTATGCTATATCCTTTATACAAATTGACATTTTTTGGATTAAATTTTATAGTCTCATTATTTATATTAACTTCACCCCAAATAATTGTTCCATATGAAGTAATTTCTTCATACCATCTTTTATCATTTTTGGCAAGTCTAATAAACCTGTTTTTAGTTTGTACAGAATCTTTAAATGATGCTGGGCAAAAATGAATATATATGTTGCTATTCTGTTTTGCCCACTCTAATACTTTTATAGCAGCCTCGTAAGAACCTTTTGCTGTAAATGGTCTTTTTTCATCTTCGTTTAAACCCCTTGAGATTAGAGCAGCAGCGTTAGGTTCAACAAATTCCATTTCATCCAAATTTACAAACGAACCTCCATATTTTTCTACATCCTTAATTACATTTATCGCCCAATTTTCCAAGCCTTTAGCTATAGGTATCTCAGCACCAACCCTCATGCTTGTTAGCCTTGATGCATATTCAATTGCCTTTTTGTACTCTTCCTTAACTGGATGGAACCTAATCTCATCAAGACCTGCTTTCCATAAACTCAACAAAACATCTGGAGTAGCATATCTACCGCTTGTGTATAGATGTATATGAAATTCCTTACCAAACCTGTCTTTCAATATTTTAATAACTTCTAATGTTCTAGGATATACTGCTAAAGGGTCTCCGCCTGTTATGCTTGCTCCCATAGCGCCTTGTCTTTCTATTTCTAAAACAACTTCTTCTAATGAGTTAACCTTTTCTTCATTTACATAAATAATATCCTTACCAAACCTTTCTTTACTAACTGGACAATAATAGCAATTGTCTCCGCATATACCAGTAATGAATATTACGGCTTTTAATCCAGGAAAGCATAGTTCACACCCTTTTTCCATTTTTCCTAATACTAATGCTAATCTTTTATCTCCTTTTATTTCATTTTTTGAAAGCATTTATTATTCGCCGCAAATAATTACCTTTATCTATAATTAATAGGGTGATCTAGAAATTTTAAATAATAGTAAATACTATAATTTAATAAATAAATTTATTAATTATAATTAATAAATAATCTTTATTGTTGTACCATAAAATTTTAAATTAGTTTATTTAATTGAATTTCAGTTTATTCTAATATATAGTTTTAAAAATAATGGGATAATAGAATTATAAAATTTAAATTACATCTAAAATAATGACGTAATTTTTAATAAACTCTTTGGATAATAGAATTATAAAATTTTCTTATGTAAATTCCTAATATGTATTAGGGAAACCTTGTTACACGCAAAGAGGTTCCTTTATAAAGGCAGAGCTGTTCATTTACAAAATAAAGATTTATTTTACTATAATTGTTAACCTGTGGGTTAACAATAATTAAAGAATGAAATTTATTAAATTCCAAAAATTTTTCCTTTTAATAGCATAAGTACTGAATCGTTTTTCACATTAATAGAAATCCATTTTTGCTGTAACTATTGATGACCTATCATGTTGATGCGGGCTATGTTCAAAAGGGGAAGGTGTTACAAAAATGTGAGCCTGGTCTCGTTGTGCTTAAAGGAGTCCCATGACTCATCTACCATTTGTAGGTGGTTGAGGGCTTTATCCCTATACTTGATCGTGAACAAAAATGATTGAAATGAAAGTGTAGTACAAACAGCCTATTAGTAAAAGGATATCAGGGCGCGGTTTGTGCGCATTGACCCTCGTGAACGTCAGGTCACAAGGAGCTTGGGTGCATAGGGTTCATGAGGGCCTTGGCAGCCTTTTCTACATAAAGGTAAGATCGACTTCAAGTCTTAAAAAGCTTTCTACACAAATTTGTGTAGAAACTATATAAGACTGCATAAAGCCGTTACACTCATCGTTATCAATATGACGTCGTTATGGAACAAAACCTGTCTTAAATCTTTTACTTCTACGAGTCTGGTTAGGTGTGTTGCAGTTTTCTTAAAGCGATATAGGCGTGCAAGCTATTATCAAGGCGTCGTATTTACGTACGAAGGCGCTCTCTATCTATTAAGATAGGTTAAGGTCACTTAGAAATGCATCTATTTCAGTACGTGCAGGACGAGCCCTAGTATTTAATGAGAAGTGAGTCATTTAGGCGAGTACATAGTTAAAGCAGCAAGGTCTAGGCCTGTCTTTATGCAACTCTTACACTGATGTGTAATATAGTGTTAATAAAGCGGTAAACTTAATAAATCCCTTTAATGAATATTTTTTCTTAGGTGCCATTATGTTAACGTTACTTGAACGCAGTGACTTCCTAGCTAAGGCCATTAGGGATGCTAACGATTATTTTAAGGCTGAGAAGAGTGCAGGCAGACCGCCTCACTGGGAGATGGTCTTCTGGTGGACAAGGAAGCCGCTCTCTGGCGCTAGGACAGTAATAGCGGTGTCACTGCTGCCGTACAGCGCCTACCAAGACGTGGGGCTCTTCCTAAACGACCTGTTTCCGTGCAGGAGGGAAAAGAGGGCTGTACACAGCTGTAACCCGTCTCAGCGTCTAGTTGAGAAGCTGAAGGGCAAGAAGCTACTCGATCCGTTTGCAGGTTTCGGCTCAATACCTCTTGAGGCCTTAAGGCTGGGCGTTGACGCTACGGCTGTCGAGCTACTGCCAACGGCCTACGTGTTCCTGAAGGCAATACTTGAGTACCCGAGGCTCTTCGGGGACAAGTTTGCAGAGGTTGACGGGAGGACTGTAAAGGAGCTAGGGCTTGAAGATGTCGTCAAGCAGCTCAGAGGCAGGAGAGAAATGAATCAGTACATCAAGTACAGAATACCAATGCTCGTTCATGATGTGGCTAGGTGGGGCTCATGGGTAATTAGCAAGCTCAAGGAGGACCCGGTGATCAGGGAACTGTACGATGAAGACGTGGCAGTATACATAGGCACGTGGGAGGTCAGATGTCCGCACTGCGGGAGATGGACGCCAATAGTGGGCAACTGGTGGCTAGCAAAAGTAAGGAAAGGGGGGTCAATTGAGGAAGAGGAGGGCGGGAAAAGTGAGGAATATGAAAGGCTGGCTTGGATGGAGCCACATATCATAGGGGACGAGGTTTTAATAAGAATCAGGGATTTGAACAGGGAGCTGAACAGGGACTCAATAAAGGCGACTGTAAACAGTAAGGTAGGCATAGTAAAAGTAGGGGAAACTACTTACAGAGTTCAACGACCAAACGTAGATGCTAAGAAGGAGGTGGCTACATGCCTACTCTATCAACACTCGATAATGAGGAAGAGTAAGGAGGACTGGTACATCAAAAAAGCTTTGAATGACTGGAACGCGAAGCTTGAACAGTACTTATCGAGAGCGATAGACTTACAGGATCTTATTAATAAATCTTTGGCAAGGCCAAGACTAATAGCAAAGTTAAAGATTTTAGATAACGATTTAGTCTTTGAACCTGCAACTAGGGAAGATGACGAGAAGCTATGGAGAGCACTAGAAAAACTGAGAGCCATATGGGGAGACCCAGACATACCAATAGAAGATATAGCAAAATACGATAATAGAAGCATATGGGTTATTATATACGGATTTGATAAATGGTTTAAACTATTTAACCCACGCCAACTTCTCACCCTAACAAAGCTAGTCAAATTAATTAGACAGGTAGGGCACGTGGTTGAGGAAGAGAAGCTGAAGGAAAGCTGGAACGCTGAGGACGCGAAAAAATACGCAGAAGCAGTAACAACATACCTAGCAATGGCATTGTGTAAGTATGCCGATTTTAATTCGATGGCGACTCGATGGAATCCTGGTTGGCTTAAGTTTGAAGAGAGTTTATCAGTGAGAGGTATAGCAATGATGTGGAGCTGGACTGATAGCACCTCTTCTGCTCCATTTACAGGAAGTTGGTTGCGGAGCTTACAAAACATAGTTGAAGGCTTATCATACCTGGTTAACGCTGTTTCTGGTAGTTCTAATAGTGTCAGGGTTTTGCTTGATGATGCTACCTCCTTGAGCAAGGTCGTAGATGAGAAGTTTGATCTTGTTGTTACTGATCCGCCTTACAGAGACGACGTACCTTACACTGAGCTCAGCGACTTCTACTATGTGTGGTTAAAGAGACCTCTGAGTGATGTTGTGGAGTCGCTTGGATTATTGAAGCTGGCTCCTAGATTCCATAAAGACGCGTTCTTTGAAGATTATGATAACGAGATAGAGACTCAGTGGAAGAAGTTTGCAGAAAGGGAGGTTAGTGAGGTTAAGGAAAGAGCAAAGGCTTTAGGTTATAAAAACGTTAACTGTAAAGAAGTCCCTGTTGGCTCATTTGACTACTTCAAGTATATGCTCAGCGAGTCATTTAAGGCTATGGCTACCAGGCTTAAGGAGGACGGTGTCTTCGTTACCTACTATGCTCATACTTCGCCTGAGGCCTGGGAGGCCTTACTGGAGGCTGGCTGGCAGGGCTCTGGCCTGAGGGTCTCTGCAGCCTATGCTCTGCTCACGGAGTCTCCTCAGAGGGTCACCGCCAGGGGTGCTACAACGCTAGACATGTCTATTGCTGTTGCCTGGAGGAAGGGTGTATCTGGAGAGGCCCTGGCCGACAAGGTTTACAATAAGGCCATAGAATCCTGCTTCAGAGAGGCAACTAACTACAGAAAGCAGGGCCTTGATGGCGTAAACCTCTTTGTCTCCGTTCTCGGCTGTACGCTGTCTCAGTTCACACAGTACGAGAAGGTAGTCGGCGTTAAGAGCCTAGGCGATCTTGTCGAGAGGTACATCTACCCGGCAACGGCCGCCGCCGTCGCAAGGTCTTTGACGGGCACCGAGGCTAAGCTTTCTCCAGCTTCGCAGTTTTACCTGCTGGCTAAGGTCCTTATTGACAGAGGTAGGAGGCAAAGAAGGGTATTAGATAGGACTTCGGCCACGATATTGTCCATTGGTACGGGAATCAATATTGATGAGCTCAAGAAAATTAAAATAGCAGAGAAAGTTGAAGAGGGTTATGGAGACCTAGTCCTGTTAGAGCCTGTTCACAGCAGGGATGCCAGGGGCTCTGTTGAGGAATTATTAAGTGAAAAGGAGGTGAGCCCGCAGGCGACAGCCTTTAGGACGCCCGTTGACGCTCTGCATGTCCTTGAGTATCTAACACAAGCTATAAAGAGTGAAGAGCTCAGGAAGAGAGTGGACGAGCTCAGGGCCAGTAACGGCGCTGTGATCGATGAGGCCATAGACCTTGCGAAGATACTTGCCGACGCTCTGCCTGAGGACGATGTTGAGAAAGAGCCCGCCCAAAGGCTCCTTGAGGACCTTGGTATAGGTGGTAATGGCCTATCTAAATTTATATAGGTGGTAATGGCCTATCTAAATCTGTCGGCAGTGATACCTCATGCTTTCCGGTAATAATAAAGTTAAAGATGACGTTCTCAATGAGTCCTTAGATGAAAGGGTCGCTCCATCCCTGGGTTTGGCTGTCATAGGGAAAGAGCATAAGATGTACTCTGACCCTGAGGAGTTCTTCAAGAGGACCCTTATAACGGAGTCCATGGCTGGGGTGCTGGAGAACGTAGCTAACGTTGTGAGCGAGGGCAAGGGTAACACGATTAACGTGCTTAGCGCGTTCTTCGGTGGTGGAAAGACCCACACGCTACTGGTCCTATATCATGCCATCAGGAATCCCGAGGCACTTAATTTGATTATTGAAATGGAGACGGAGCCCAAAAGCGTTAAGGAGAGGCTCAAAGAAATCGTAAAGAAGCTTAAGAGCACAGACGTCATAGTTATTGACGGCAGCACATCGGAACTCGCTCCATCGCCTCTTCGACCTATTGTAAGGGAGACCTATCAAGTCATTACCCTGTGGGGTTACATAGCTGACGCGCTCGGTAGCTACGATGACTTTAAGAAGCTTGATAAAGCGCTTTTACCTCCAAAGACCGACGATATTGTTTCGCTATTATCTAATAGAAAACTCGTTATAATAATTGATGAGATTGCTCAGTACGTACAAACACTCTACAATGCTGTGAATGAGGACCTTAAAATAGAGTATTCAAAAAACGTTGTAAAATTTAATCCTAAGGAATATTCAAAAAACGTTGTAAGCTTTTTTGAAAACCTCGTCAAGGCTGTTGCTACATTAACTAATGTAGCCCTCGTAATCTCATTACCGGTGAGACGCGTCGGCAATGAGGAGGAGCTTGAGTCCAATTATGAGAGCGAAATTGTTCGTAGCCTGAACAAAGCCATTCACAGAGTTTCAGCCACGTATTTAGAGCCCGTTATGCCTAAGGATATACCAGCCCTGTTGAGGATTAGGCTGTTCGACAAAGTTGACTATGGTAGGGCTAAGGAGGTAATGGAAATACTTAGACGCGATTATGACAGAGATAAGGAAATATTTGGTGAAGAAGCTGAAAAGGTCACAGAAAGGGTTAAAGAAACATATCCGTTCCACCCACTTTATATTGACACACTTTTAGACATACTAGATAAGCACAGAGGTCTTCAGAAAACAAGAGATCTGCTCAGGATTAGCCGCATGGTGGTGAGAGCCGTTGTTAATGACAAGGATGACACCTATGACCTTATATTGCCTTGGCACATAGATGTAGAGAGAGACCATGTAAAGGACCTCTTGCTGAAATCTGGTTATGAGGCGTTTAGATTACCTCTAGAGGAAGATATTGTTAAGAGGTGTAATAACTATGAGAAGCCTTGGATAGCTAAGATCGTTGCAAAGGTGCTGTTTATCAAGACGTTTGTGTACGGAGGGGCATTTGTTCCTAAGGCGGAGTTCTATCCATCACCAGCAGAGCTGGCCTTACTTACGTACGAGCCCGGTCTATTCAACTCAAGGAGGGCCCTGCCAAAGGATATAGCTGATGCCATTGATTGGCTAACGAGCAGTCTGCTCTACGTGGTTAAGGATGAGAAGACTCAAAGGCTGTGGTTCACATACTTGAAGTCACCCGTGAAATTTATCGAGGACGCCGCGCAGAGGTTCAAGGATGCTGAAGCTTATAAGAAGATTCTTGATGTAACTGAAGAATTGCTGAAGGAGCCCCCTGAGAGTCGTACCAAGAGAGGGAGGATGACAGAGGAGATAAAGGTATTCGATGCTGAGGAGAGTAAGGTCAGCAAGGAGTGCAGGCCTATTGATCACGATGCTAGAAAGTACATAGTGTATGCGTGTCTGAATCTTGACATCACTAAAAAAGAGGAGGTGCTTAAGGAGATCATCTATAGAACAGCCAATGGTGGCACGAGGAGATATGTAAACACTGTATATGTAGTCTATCCTAAGCAAAAGGAGAACTTGCCCATAGAGTATGCGAAGAAGATCTTAGCATGCGAAGAAGCGAAGAGGGAGGGCTGGCTAGAGTCGCTTGTGAATGAAGTAAAAGGTGTTAGTCAGGGCCTGGAAGATGTTAAGAGAATATATGAAGACAAAATCGATAGCTACTGTGAAAGAGTAGCAAACAACTTTTACCCCTCGGTGATCTCAGCACTGTCGAAACTAGCCTACCCGGTCCAAAAAGACGCTGAGGGGACCATAGAAGAAATAGACATGGCTAATAAAACGTCGTCGATCATATTCAGTGTTGAGCAAACATTATTTAGAGAAGGGCTAAAGAAAGTTATGTCTGATTTAGATTTTGATACTCTTGAATACTATCTAAGGGACATTGGTGTCGATATCAAAAGCTCTGCTAGAAAGGTCAGTGACATTATAGACTACTTCTACTCTAATCCAAGGCTGCCAGCTGTATCGGAGAGAACTATCAAGGAGGCCATCGCTGAGGGTATTAGAAAGCTTGAGATAGGCCTCAGATGTAACAATAAAGTTTACTATAAGAGAATTATGTCATGTGAGGCTGAGGAGCAGTGCTTGAATGCCAAGGTTGAGGGGGAGCCCATCACTGGTAAAGAGGTGGCCGACGACTGTGAGGTTCTGCCTTACAAGGAGGCGTTAATGTCTCAGATGAGTGGACTGGAAAGAAGGGAACGGGAAGAGGGCGAGGCCAAGATCGTAGAGGACTACTACGTAATATATGAAAATAAGTTTGTAAGCATTAAAGACGTTGTAACGTCCCTTGATAGGTATAACTCTGACACCTTAAACGCCTTAAGAGAGGCGCCATTAGTTAAACTATCCAAAAAGATTATTATAGATGTCGAGCCAAGCGAGCACGAGCTCAATGTTAGACCTGGAAAGGAGGTAAAGCATGTGCTAGTTATTAAGAGAAGCGGACCATTCAGTGGAAGGTTGCACACAAAGGCTGATTACGGCGAGGTTAACCCAGCCAACTTTAACGTCGACGAACATTTCACCGAAAGCCCAGTTATATGGACTATAAAGGCTCCCACAGAACCCGGCAACTATAATTATGTACTACAGCTTTTGACGGAGGATGACAGAAGGGTCGCTTCCGCAAAGCTCATCGTTGTTGTTGAGCCCGAAGGATTTGGGAGAGAGTTGTATGAGGGAGTACCTCCTGTGGGTACGCAGATAGAGTTGATGAGGGTCATTATAGAAGGCAAAGACCTAAAACCTATCGGATTGTTGAAGAACAAACTCGAAGCGTCCGTGGTTGTAAAAGATGTTAAACTGGAGCTTAGCGCAGAAACGGTGCAAAACAAAAAGTCCAATGTGAGCTTAGAGATGGATGATGTAAGCTTGGATGACGCGCTGGCCATCCTAATACGTGTCTTTGAGAGGTTTGGACTGGCAAAGGTGACGACTAAAATAAGCTTAGAGATTTCGCCTAATAAAGACAAGAGCTTTAAGATGCCTGCACTAACAGAGGAGGAACAGAAGGTACTATCGCAACATAAAATAATATATAAGCCCATGACCTAAATCGGTGTTCCCCAATGGCCCAGGATCTTTCCCCTATAGCATTAATTGTTTTTGGCAACAAAAGGGTTGGCAAAAAGTATAGAAGATATGTCGAAGTTGCAAGGCTCTATACGGGAGCGAGCTATATCCCAAAGGATAGGCCTATTTTTGAGGCTAGAGTTACAAAGGATGTCCTCTTAAATGCCTTGGAGAAAATGGGTGCCAGGTTCACTAGTTACGAAAACGGCGTTGTTAGGCTCTATAGCGAAGAAGATTTTAGGAGGGTTATCGTGTTTGCTGGCGTTAGGCAATTCTTTGCTAACTCTGACTGGATAGATTTTGTCAAATCCATGAGCGACCTGGAATTGTTGCTCTGGGGTACTAAGTTTTTTTATATGTATGAGAAGGTTGGCTACTGGGGTGTATACCATGTCGCAAAGGCAATCGCGATCCTCTATGGACTTAAGTAATGCGCGTAAGGTTCTCTTGCAGAAGTTGTTCGAGGGGTTTAGGTACCATCCATACATATTTATGCTTGGACAAAGCCCCACAGGAAAAGATGCTATTTATCCGTACGCTCATCAGGTTGAGCTACTGTACAGGCTATTTGCGAGAAGGCCTTTAAAGGTGTTGATAGGAGATGAAATAGGGCTTGGGAAGACCATGGAGGCCATAATGCTACTTAGGTACCTTCAGGAAGTTGGCGATGTCAGGAGGGCACTCATACTTGTTCCTAGAGTTCTTGTGAACCAGTGGGAAAGCGAGCTGAGGAGAGTCAGATTAGAACCTAAAAGAATTGAGAGAGACACCATAAGTGGCCTTGCTAATGAGGGCTTTCCAGAGGGCATCTACTTATCGTCTATAGACTTAATTAAAAAAGATAGATATAAGAAAAAGGTATTGAATGTTGATTGGGATATTGTAATAGTTGATGAGGCACACAGGGTAGGCGTTGTAGGGGGGAAGAAAAATGCCAGGTACAGCTTCCTAGAGGATCTAATAAAAAGGAAGCTATCAATAAACGTTGTTTTGATGTCCGCAACGCCGCACAGAGGCAAGGTTGATGATTACATACAGAGATTAAGGCTTGTAGACCCATATCTTCATTCAAACATAGATGAACTTGATAATGAAGAGTTCTACAATTACATAAATGGGGCCCTTGTTTTTAAGAGAACAAAGCCTGACGTGAACAATGTTTATGAGAAGGACCCTGTGTTCAGGCGTGCTGAATTTATAGCACGTGTTGTTGAAGCTACGGAGGATGAAAAGAATTTTCATAACATTCTCATAAAGTTTTTGAGTGATAAGCTTCACGAGTACTATAAAAGGTCTGGCGAGGAGCCAAAGGGACTAGCGCTCCTACTAACTTTAATAGCCAAGAGGGCATCGTCAAGCCCTAAAGCAGCTCTGAAGACCTTTAACAGAATACTTGAAAAGAGAAGTGCTGCCCTTATGGGTAGGCCAGAGGAAGCTCTTAAGAATGTTGAGAAGAAAGCCGACGAGATTATAGATTCGCTATTTACAACGTTCGAGGAATATGGAGAGGTCTCTGACGAGGCTGAGGAGAGCACGACTAAAGATGTTGATGATATCATCGGGGAGTTCGTAGAACACCTTAAGCCACTCCTGAGCGAGGACGATCTTAAGAAACTGAACGAACTTATAAACCTAGCTGGGACTATCTCAAACTCAAAGGACTCAAGGCTTATTGAGGTTATTAAAATTATTAATGAACACCTGCAAAAAGGCGATAAGGTAGTGGTGTTCACGGAGTTTAAGGATACTGCAGAGTATGCTTATGAGGCATTGCTGAAAACTTTGTCACAGTTTTACCGTGAAAAGGTATGTCTAGTTACAGCCTCTGAGATTAAGCCTCCAAAGGTCAATCACGATGCGCCTAAGGCTCGCAAATACAACATTGAGAATGTCAAGGACTGGCTGAAGAGAGATCTTGTGGATGTTATTGTATCCACAGACGTAGCTTCCGAGGGCCTAAACCTGCAGTACGCAAATATTATTATCCATTATGAACCCACCTGGAGCCCCATAAAGATTGTCCAGAGGATTGGTAGGGTCTGGAGGGTTGGCCAGAAGAAGGACGTGTATAGTTATAGTATTTTGCTGACAACGGAGAGCGACCTGGCTGTCTTTGAAAACCTCTACGGTAAGTTGCTTAGCTGGCTAGTAGCAGGGGTAGAGTCAAATATTGTCGTAGGGGAGAAACTAGAGATAAATCTCCTCAAAGAGGAAGGGGCCCAGCATGGGAAGGTTGACACCTTTATCATGCCTGTCGTTGGCAGTAGAGAGGAGAAGGGATATAGTGAGTACAGAGCCATTACTAATTTCCTTGAGGAGGGTAAAAAGGGTTTAGAGAGTTACGTAAACCAGCTACTTTCAATGTTGCAGGACTTGAAGAGTATTAGTGAGAGAGTTGAGAGCAGAAGAGGTGAAAAAAGTATAACGGTTGAAAACATCATATCTGCTGGGCTTGGAGGTCTGTGTAGGAAAGAAGCATATGGCGCCCTACTAAATGTCCTAGAGGGCTTAGCTCAGGCTGAGGGGTGCTCATTCGAGAAGAGAAGTGATAGGATATTTATAAATTGTCCAGGGTTACTCACTCCTGTATTTGTTGAAAGCGTTGCCGACATATACGAAACTACTAAAAGACTTACTGGAACAATCGACTTTAATGAACCCATTATTCTATTAGCTATAGCTAATGGCAACAAGAACATGAAGGAGCTTCATCTCTTCAAGGTTGACGCCAAGCTTGATAACAGGGTTGTTTACAGCGAGGTTGTTGGTGTTAGTATTACAGAGGCCGAGACTAAGCTTATTAGGGGAGCTCAATTACTTGGTCTCATTGCTGAGGCTATACCCAATATCATTAGCATCGCAGAAGCTACGCTATTCAGCGATAACAGCAATATGGCTTCTAAGGCAAAAGCTGAAGTTAGTAGAGCCCTTAGAAACTACGTTATCTATCCAGTAAATGATTACATAAACTTTGTTGAGCGTAAAGATAAAGATCTGAGCGACGAGCACAAAGATTGGAAGCTAAATATATCTATTAATTCTGCATGGATTGGCTCAATACTCTTCGTAACATCTGGGGCTAACAAAGGAGCTTCGCCACCGCCTCCGATTGCGGTTGAGGAGGTTGAGAGAAGGGCCATGGAGTTCGTTATGGAGTTGGAAAAAAAGAAGGGTAGGGAGCCTAAGGACGTTAGCAAACACAAGCACTACGATATTGAGAGTCATGATCCTAGTACTGGTGAGACAAGGTACATAGAAGTTAAAGGCAGGTGGGAACCAACGTTGGCTGTAGAGCTTACAGAGGCGGAGTTTGAGAAGGCCAAGGATCTTGGCAAGGACTACTGGCTCTACATAGTCTACGATATTAGCTCTAACGAGCCAAAGCTCGTCGTGATTAGGGATCCTGTAAACAACGTCATTTGGCAACGCATTCCTGAATACAAGTACAGACTAGTGGACGTTAAGCGCGGGGCTGTAGCTGATAGCCAGCCTGACAAAGCGAACGACAAGCCTCGCCCTAGAAGGGGCTAGGTAAAAACGTAAAAATCTCTGAATATTTTGAAGTATTGTATAATAAAACGTGTCCCCACAAGAGGATGCCTCATGGCTTTACGTATCCCCGAGTTCCAGGGATCTGTGAGAAGAGGCCAGTGAGGGATAGGGGTAATTGGTTGAAGGCCCAGCCATTGGTCTATCTGGACGAAAGGAGCGGGGTGGGTAAAACCCACTAGCTATGAAGTGATGAAAATGAAGGTTGTAAATCAAACCTATGATCCGCACTAAGGGAACCCTCACCCTTCAGGGCGTGGAGGAGGTCAGTAAAAGAATAATACCAGGGGCTGAATCTTTTTTCACATTAAGGCTGGGGATACTCCTGACTCTCTACGGCCTGAGCTCCATAAGCTTCTCCGAGCTGCTTAAGGTTTTCGACATACTTAAGAGCTAGCTCTACATCGACCTCCAGGCCCTTGAGGAGGGCTATGTGAGGATGACCAAGAGGATCAAGCCGTGGGGCCAAGGACGTTCGTTGAAATAACCGACAAGGGGAGGGAAGTCATGACGCGGCTCTCTGAGCTGCTAAACAGAGTTGAGAAAAGGTGAGAAGTCCTAGGGCCGGTTAAAGGGATGATATCAGTAGGTGGTAAGAAAGCAGTTCAGGTGGACGGACCCTGGGTTGCATTCTCCAATGTATCTGAGTAAGCTTCAACTAAGTAGAGGCCCTGAACCCTTGCCTTGATTAGCCCTATTACTATGACCTTGGCCGGTAGCTGGACTGAGGCTAGGTTGCTTGAGATGCTTGTGGTGTTCGTGACCTCTATCAGCACGAGGATCTTGTATTGGGGAAGGTGAAAAACTCTTGGTTGATCTAAGGCGACGCAAAATGGGCCAAATGTATCGTTGGTGTCCGCTACGCCTATGTATGTGGTCTCGTTGACCCTATAGAAGAGGTCTACGTTAAACTTCAGTGTCTCGCCAAATATGTTTGCTGAAGTTAAGGTTTGGAGAAACATGTCTAAGTTCATGATTAGCTTGTAGGCATTGGCTATCATTTTGCCTATGGCCCCAGCTGGTGGAGCTTGAGCTCGGTTCTCAGCCATGCCCAGGCTCTGGTTAGCTAGCTCCATTGACTGGTTAAGCATCGCTTTGTAGCCTGTGCCATTACTCTGTGCCAGCAAAAGAAAGGTCGCGCATGTGTCGTTCAGAGCCTCCTTAAGCAGCTTGATAGCCTCCTAAGCGATCTGGTTCTCGCTGCCCTTCAGCTGATGGAGCAGCTGCTGTGCGGTCTGAATGCTCTTGCTGATGTTATTAACAGTGCTAGAGCTGGTCCCAGCAGCTAACGTAGATAGCATGAAGAAGGGGTAGGATTCTAGCTAGGGGGCCTCAGATTCTAGTTCCTCAGCTATCTTGGTCATCCCAACGAGCTGGGCAAGGGTTGCTTTGACAGGTGAACTATTGGGGAGCCCTTCGAGGGTTTCGAAGCTCTCGTTAAAGACCTCGTCGGCCTTCTCCAACGAACTCCCGTTGACCCCAGACCAGGCCTCCTCATGCTCTTGCTTAACGTTGGTCAACAACTTGGTAATCCTGCCCATCATAGATTGCGTGGCGTGCTCCGAGACGTTCACTGAGTGATTGCTGAGGGAGCTGCCTTAGCTCTGACAAGACAGCGATAACAGCATCTATATTACTCTGTGAAAGATAATTGAGGCCCTTGTTTACAAGTGAGAGGGCATCCTCCTTCTGGGTCACGTTGATGGCTGGGTTTGAGGAGACAAAGGCTCCTATAGCCTTGAGCTGCGTATTAAGTCCCACGGCCTCAAGCACTGGCATGGGGCTAGAGCTTTTAAGCTCTGAGGCCAGAAGCCTCATAATATCTATGGCGACCCCTATGCTCTGGCTTTAGTTCCCTTGCCTGTAGTAGGAAAGGGCCTCAGAGTAAAGCTCCTCGGCCAATGTCACGTTAACCCCCTGGGCCTTAGCGATAGCTATGACTATCTGAGTTATGTTAAGCAGCACCATAGTTGATGTTGCCGTGGTGTTAGTGCCCTGCTCCCCCTGGGTCGCCTGAGCTAATGTCTTTATCAAAGATAGAGGGGAGAGCAGAGTCAGACCAACCATAAGGACCAGTGCAGCTGCC
>Ga0080003_1000659_pt1 | contig 21569 bp, 25 predicted proteins | sample JossMetagenome_FD_69206 | JGI IMG/M metagenome (GOLD analysis project Ga0080003, IMG submission 69206) | Hot spring microbial communities from Joseph's Coat, Yellowstone National Park, USA - JC2_E (SPADES assembly) (version 2) | ecosystem: Environmental > Aquatic > Thermal springs > Hot (42-90C)...
GTACTGGTAAGACGTTGTTGGCTAAGGCTGTTGCTACTGAGTCTAATGCGAATTTTATTGCTGTTCGTGGTCCCGAGATCCTGAGCAAGTGGTTTGGAGAAAGCGAGAGGGCAATAAGGGAAATATTCAAAAAAGCCAGAATGGCAGCACCATGCGTAATATTCTTCGACGAAATAGACGCAATAGCACCAGCAAGGGGTCTCAGGGTTGATAGTGGCGCAACCGACAGGATAGTCAACCAATTACTAGCCGAGATGGATGGTATAGCCCCACTAAAGAATGTCGTAGTGATTGCAGCAACAAATAGGCCGGACATAATGGATCCAGCATTGCTAAGGCCTGGTAGGTTCGATAGGATTGTGTATGTGCCACCGCCTGATGAGGATGCCAGGTTCGAGATACTCAAGGTCCACATTAGAGGCTTAAGGCTCTCTGATGAGGTTAAGAACGGCGATTACAAGTACCTAAGGGACCTTGCCAGAAGGACTGAGGGTTATACTGGTGCTGATCTTGCCGCCTTGGTCAGGGAAGCAGCAATGCTCGCGCTCAGGGAAACAATCAGGAGTAACTCGAACCAAGTCAAGCCCGTGGACATTGAGCACTTCGAGGAGGCCCTAAAGGCAGTACCACCATCCCTATCCAAACAAGACATCGCTAGGTTCGAGGAAATGGCTAGGAACCTAAGGAGGGCCTTAAGGGGTTTGTGACTCGTACTCAATCCTCTTCCTCATAAAGACCTCCACATCATAAATCGGCTTAGCTGGTACCCCCGCAACCACCTTACCTGGTGGTACATCCTTTGTCACCACAGATCCTGCAGCGACGACAGAGTTTTCGCCAATCTCAATCCCCGCGATTAATGTTGCGTTTGCGCCAATTACGGCACCCCTCCTTATTTTAACGCCATCAAGCCTTTTACTTGGTGGATACTTATCATTTGTTATTACCACATTGGGTCCTAGAAATACATTATCCTCGACGACCGTGCCCCTGGGTATGTAAACCATGCTTTGTATGCTGACATTATTGCCGATAACTACGTCGCCATCGATTATGACACCGGAGCCAACCCTAGTACCACTACCTATTCTAGTATTCTCCCTAATTAATACATTGTGCCCTGTCTCAACATCATCACCCAGCTCGACTTTCTCGTAGATCGTGACATGGCTCCTAATAATGCAGTTCCTGCCTATCGCCGCACCATCACTCACACCGTCGATCAACTCATCAATGCTCGATTCATTTCTAATCCCAATTAACTTGGACCTAATTGGGTGACCTATGACTACGAATGGTTCCACCACGGTTCCCTCACCAATAACTGTCAATCCCCAAATCGTAGCATTATTGCTTATGCTCTTGCTCATTATCCTAGCCCTTGGGGATATATACCCCATTGGGGGATTATCGCAAGATAAGTATTTAAACAATATCATAGGAATGATAATAATGGGTTATTACCCAACACCTCCACCGCCACCACGTGAGGATCCAATACTGAGAATACTTAGGGAGTTGGTCAGCATAAACAATAGGTTTGATCAATTGTCCAAGGATTTGGCCAACATAAACACCAGAGTTGAGGGCCTCGAGTCAAGAGTTAATGGGATTGAGAAAACATTATCGAGCCTGGTTAAGGCGCAGGAACTTGTTGCTGGGGTAACGCCACAGAACATAACGGAGTTGGCTGGCTTATTATCAAATACGTTGAGGGAGCTCACGAGAATCGAGGCCTCACTCATAGCGTATAGGGACTCCATATCCTCCATACAGAATAAGCTTGAGAGTGCCATGGATTTGCTTGCGAAGGTTTCTACGGATTTGAGGGAGTATAGGGCGCTTGATGTTAACCAAGTGGTTGAGATTAGTAATCAATTGGCGAGCGTTAATACTAAACTTAATGAGCTGCAGAAGTTACTTGAGGAGCAGGGTATTAGGTTGGTTGCTGAGTATAGAAAAAGTTCTGAGATTATTGAGGGGCTTAAATCAGTTATTTTGGATCTCCTAGGTAAGGTATCAGGCAAGACCTAGATTATCGCTTTTTACTTTTCAATCAATTCTGCTTAGAATAATAAAAGCAAAGTATATTAATTTCCTTGTTTAAAATACGTAACGTGTTCAGTAGGGGTAGGGAGCAGGAGCTTTATCAGAGGATTAATGATATAGCTAACCTAATCCAAACCCTCCACCAGAATATCCAAGCATTAATGAATAATGCTAACCAAATACAAAAGAGTCTCCAAGCCGTATCCTCAAGCCTTGATAGGAATGATAAGACGCTCCAGGACGCCATCAAGGTCATAAACTCATCAACGGCAGACATAACAAACAGAGTCGCCCAGATGAGCTCTATCGTTAATCAATTTGACGATACAAGTAGGAAACTCATGGACTCATTACTCAGTGCCCTCAATAAAATAAATGAGATCCTTGACAGGCTCCAGGGTTTGTCAGGGAACATGCAGCAAAGCTTAACCAGTGCTGTGACGACGCTTGAGACAATAAATAATAATGTTAAGGACTTGAATACAAAAATAGAGAGTGGTGTTGATAAGGCATCCTCATTGGTCTCAGAGGTATCGAAACTGAGCAACCTGTTAGGTGAGTTGAATAGGGTATATAATGAGGTCTTGAGTAGGGAAAAGGATCTGGAGAATAAACTTCTTGATTTAAGTAGGAGGGAGAGTGATGTAACGGTTAGGGAGAAGGGTCTCGAGGAACTTAGGCAGAGGTTGGAGAGCGATAGGAAGGCCATTGAGGCGGAGAAGGCAAAGTTGGCTGAGATGTCGGGTGTCATGGCGACACTTACGGCATTAGCTAACCAATTAACGTCAAGACTCAGCGAGCTTGATAATAAGGAAAAAGCATTGGCTGAGAGGGAGAAGGCTGTTGGCGAGAGGGAGGCTAAGCTTAGGGATTGGGAGATTGAGTTAAAGTCGCGTGAACAGAGACTTGAGATGGAGGCTGTCAGGATTGATGCGGAGAACGCGAGACTTAGGGAGTTGGAGAAGAGGGAGGAGGAGGTTAAGGAGAAGCTTAATCAATTAGCCCAGAGGGAGGCTGAGCTTAAGGAGTTCGAGAAGAAACTGAATGAGAGACAGGATGCACTTAATAAGTTAGAGGCTGAGCTTAAGGATAAGGAGAGTAGGTTAAGCACGCTCGAGAATTTACTTAAGGATAGGGAGAATGAGTTGAGGAGAATTGATGAGGAGATCAGTAAGAGGAGGAGGGAGATTATGGAGAAGCTCGAGCCTTTGATGACGAAACTACTTGAGGAGGAGAAGAGACTTTCCGATTGGGAGAAGAGGTTGCTCGATAAGGAGAGGGAGTTGATGAATTACCAAAGGGCTCTCATCATTAGGGAGAATACGTTGGTAGAGCTTAGGGAGAAGTTGGATAGGGAGAGGGAAGAGTTGGATAGTAAGATGAGGGAGGTGAGTAGAATTGAGAGTGAGTGCCAGGATATACGTAAGAAGTATGAACAATTGCTCAAGGAGAGGGAGGAGTTGATGAAGATAATCGAGAGTAAGGATAAGGAGTTGAACCAACTGAGGGCATTAATTAAGAAATAATTTTAAATAGCAACAATGAGTATGTATGCAAAAACGAGGATAATATTGACTATATTCAACCCAAGGGCGAAGAAAGCTAAAATCCTCTCTAACCTACCAATGATCAACTCCCTATCAGTATACGCCGTACTAACATCGTACCAGGTCTGCTTTATTGCGAGGAAGGATGTGAAGAAGCTAACCACGGCAAGGGATAGCATGAATGCATCAAGCGATAAACTACCCTTGCTGGGTAGGTAGGTGCCCGCGAGTGAGGATAGGAGTACTGTGTATGTTACCACCGCAAGGATTATCGCCAAAATTAATAACTTAGATAACATCTACATCACCCCAATGCTCTCTCCAACCTTCTTAATACAAAATCCTTGCCCAACATTGCCAAGTAAGGCGCAATCCTCGGACCACTTGGTTTACCAAAGAATACTAGGTATACAGCTTCGAAGAATGCCCTCTCCACATCCTTACTCTCCCTGGGGACTTTCTTCATTGCCTCCTTAATATTATCCTCACTCCAAACATCCAACTTATTGAGTTCCTGCAATAGGATGCGTAGTTTAGATCTTTGGACATCGCTTAATGATGTTTTAATCAAATCAGGTAACTCCTCAATAATCCTGATCCTATACGTATCTGGTGCATACTTATTGACCCAATTACGGGCCCTAAGTAGCCTGGACTTAATTCTATCACGTGACAAGTCATCCAAGTCCTTACTCAGTATCTTCGTTTCTTTCAATCTCTTAATAACCCTCTCCATAAGCTCATCATCACTTAATGACTGCGGTAAAGTCTGTATTAAGGCAACCGCATGTAGGTAAGGCAGTTGAAACGGCATCTCCCTAGGCAACGGCTTTAGCTGGGCGTACTCAAAGGACCTTATTATCAAGTCTAGGTAATCCTTCTCCTTGGGGCTTGGCTTATCAACACCGTAGTAAAGGCGTTCGGCTCTATCGTAAATATCCACGTACTGGTAAATGGAGTCTAGACTGAACGTCAATCTCTTTGTCGGTTCATGGAATATGTATATGTACCTAAGCACCTCGGGCTCCGCAACCTCAACCCAATCCTTTGGTGTGAAGCCTATGAAATCACTACTACCCATATCACCCACATCCCTACCATTAACCACGTAACCAACCCACTCATACCATGTACCCAGTGGTGGGTTAATTCCGTAAACGCTCTTGGCAACATCGATTGCGGAATCCCTAGAACCACCTGGCATTGCGTGATCCTTACCGTAGGGTTCGAAGTCCACATTCAATGTGTACCAAACACCAACCCACTCAACCCTCCAGGGTAATTTACCATCAGTCAGCCTTGCCCTACCAACATGGCCACAGTATGTGCATTTGTACTCAACCTCGTACTTCTCAAGATCTAATTTAGTGACCTCTGCAGTACCAATCCTACCACAATTCTCGCATATCGGTTCAAAGGGTATCCAATCCCTTGGGTACGGGTTCCTACCCCTATACTTATTGATAACCTCGATCAGCTTATCCCTATTCTTCATTGTCATCACTATGAACTCCCTCATCCTCGAATGCTCCCTATACATCTCACCCGTGGTTATTACCTCTACGTTCTTCGCGAAATAATCGAGGTAATCACCGAAATCCCTCCAGTAATGCTCAACCCAGGACCCATGACAACCCCTCGGATCCGGGACACGCTCGAGAGGCCACTCAATGTATTTCCTACCGACGTCCGGATTTATGAATTGCTCAAGCTGCTTATCCTTACCCTTCCAGGGATCGACAGTGTACAGCGTCAATACCTGCCTAACCCTAAGTCCAGCATCCCTGAGCTTCTCGGCAATGACACTATTTAGAATTATCTCACCCCTAAGCCTACCGATGTGCTGAAGCCCAGAAACACTTAAGCCACCGTTAAGTACGCACACGTCCTTACCCTCACTACGGCACCTCTCGAGAACCTGGCCAGCTATCCTATCAATCCAATGGGTATAACTCATTACCCAATGAGCCAGTGAAAACCAATTTATAAGTTATGACCCCTTCCCCGCCTTTGGACACTTTGTTTGAGGCCTTAAGTGTTACTCGCCTTCTCGGCTTTTGTAATTCTCCTGAATAGGAGCTTTACTCAACGACCTTAACTTTATAAAAGCAGGACCGAAATAGTGATTGGTGTAACACCTTGAGCGTAACCATATCAGTGCCCCGAAGACTCATTGACGCGTTGGAGGAAAATGGTCTAAGCATAGTAGACGCAATCACGATAGTCCTTGGTAATAGACTCGATCCCCACGAGATAGCCAGGGCTAGGATTGAGCTTGCCGAGAAATACCTTGAGGAGGCTAAGGATTACATCAATAAGAAGGATGCCGTCCAAGCATCAGAGAAGATGTACAAGGTTGTTGAGGAGTGCATAAAGGCACTCGCCGAAGCCCTAAACACACCCGAAACCCAGGAGGCAAGGAAAAACGGTAGGTGGTTCACGTGGCTTCTGGGAAGCGCTGCCAGGAGTGTTGCCAATAGGCTGGGCAGACCTGAGATTGTCGAGACCTGGGCATTAGCTTACGATGTACACGTGTGGGGTTTCCATGAGGCTAAGTATAATGTGGATAATGTTGCGTGGGGATTGGCGTATATCGAGAGACTACTTAAAATCACGAAAGATGTCGTTGAGATCTCATCGAAGGAGTAATTGCTTAGCGCGTAACCTGGCGATGATCCAGTGAATTCTAAGAGTATTTCTTCAATATAATATAATATTAATAATTTAGCCACCTTCGGCTGGTGGTAGGAACACCACTTCATCATTATCATTGAGTTTTGTGAATAAGCCATCGAGCCACTCAATGGCCTTGCCATTGATAAGAACCACGTACTCACCTCTCAACTTACCATCATTATCGAGAACGGCTTCCGCAAACTTAGGATTAAACGTGCGGGATATCAAATCAACCAACTCACGCACCGTAAGACCAGTCGGCGTCTCTAACTCGACACGGAACGCACCAACTATTTCGTAGAGATCACCGAAAAATTTAACCCTAATCCTCACAACCCACAAAGCCAGGGCTACAAATATAAAAGCCTAACCCAGGGGTCTAAGCATTACTATCACTGCCAACACCATACGCAATCAAATAACATGGTAACTCCAAAGAACACACTGGGCCGGACCCAGCCTTAACCTCCTCTGCCATTTCCGCAGCCTCTAGGCACCTACCCAAACTCCTTAGAATCTCAATAATAAGACCCAAGCCCTTCCTAACATGCGGATCACCCAAAGCCCTAATTAGGTCAGGAAAACCATCGATAGGCCTAACCTCATGCTTAACCTTCGACGTGACACCATACAATGTGCAAAGAATACACTGGACATACACTATAACAAATTTGTATTAATAAATTTAAAACTATGGAAATATATTCAAATAAATAAATAAAAACACCAAACACACAACAATACGATACAAACACAATTATTAATCACGAATCATAACAGTACCTAGTAATCATTGGCACTATCATGGGTTGGCAATCCAATCATAATCGCTGGTGCCCCGGCCGGGATTTGAACCCGGGTCACGGGCTCGAAAGGCCCACATACTTGACCGGGCTATACTACCGGGGCGGGACAGGTTATTTTTACCTTCGGTTTTTAAGCCTTTTATGCCGTGCCTCAGCTTTCTGAGTTAATCGTTAAAAATCGAGACCTTCTTGGTTGTTGAATGCCAATCACTGTGTATAGGAGTGGTGGTCTTTATTTCGTTAGGTTTTCGTTGCGGGCTAAGCCGCGTAGGGTTGCATTTGTCATTGGCAATTTCACGGCCTTTATGAAGTCAATCGAGCTTGAGTTCTGTGGGGATGATTATTGTGCCTACGTTGCGTTGCCTCCGGGTAGGTACCTGTATAGGTACTTGGTTGATGGTGAGGTGGTGCTCGATGATGGGCCTGTCGAGAATGGGTACAATGTATTGCTGCTTAGGGGCTCCCTCAGGAGGGCTAGGTTGGGTATTACGAGGCGTAGGTTGTTTAGGGCTATCTATGGGATTTTTGTTGATAGGTTTGAGTGCAGGAGGGTTGGTGGGCCTAGGGATAGGCTTGGTGGTGATCTAGAAAGTATTAGGCGTAGGCTTGGTTACATTAGGTCCATGGGCTTTGACGCCATTTACCTAACACCAATATTTAAGGCCATGTCTTACCATAGGTATGACGTGCTTGATTATTTGAGTGTGGACGATGACCTCGGAGGCAACAGGGCGTTTAAGAAGCTAGTTAGGGATGCCCACGCTATTGGGGTCAGGGTTATCCTGGACATGCCGATACACCACACAGGTTCTGAACACCCAGCCTTCAAGAGGGCTCTGGATGGTGACCCAGAGTATTCCCGTTGGTTCTACATCTACGGTGATGATTATGAGAAGTTCATGGATGTAAGAAGAATGCCTAAGCTAAATGTTAAGTTCGCTGGCGAGTGGGTTAAGGGGATTATGCTTCATTGGTCCCTGATGGGCGTTGATGCGTTCAGGATAGATGTCGGTGCTGGCATACCACCATGGTACCTATGGGATGTGAGGCAGTTCGTTAATAAGCCATTGATTGCGGAGGTTTGGGGTGACCCATTTCTGTGGAGGAATGCCGTTGATGGTGTCATGAACTACCAGGTATGGGAGCCATTAATAAAATTCCTCAGTGGTAACTTGAGTGCTGAGGATTTTGCACAGATCCTTAAAAGACAACTGGCCTTATTACCGAGGCCATTCCTACTCAATTCTTGGCTCTTTATAGATACCCATGACACCCCAAGGGCAATAACGGTATTAGGGGATGCGGAGAAGGTCAAGGCCGCACTAGCATTCATCTACACGTGGGTTGGGACACCAATGCTGTATTATGGCGATGAGGTCTATCTTGAGGGAGGCCCAGACCCTGATAATAGAAGATGTATGGATTGGGAGAGAAGGGATGGGCTTCATGAAATACTGAAAGCGCTTATTCGACTTGAGATTCGGCCAAAGTATTTAATTGCTCATGGTAATGAGGTCATATATTATGATGAGAATTACGAAGTTAGGATAAGCAATGAATCAAAAAACTATAGAGATGGCATATTGGTTGGAGAATATTTCGCCATACGAAGTAGATAATTGAAATATTGCCACGAATTTCATAATGAGTATACCTAGGTATACTTGTTTTAATTATTTAAACATTATTTAATTTATCGTCATATTTATTTATAGATATTTATTAGATAAAGTACTCATTACGGTAATGCTTTTAAATACCTTCTATAATGTCTAAAGTCGTATGAGGAGTCGAGGTATCTCAACGGGTGCCATAATAGGTATAGTTGTTGCCGTTATAGTAATAGTGGCTGTGGCGGTTGCCGTGCTTTACATGTATAAGCCATCACCAAAGCCAGCCACCGCACCAGGCTTTGTGATACCCATATCAGAATTCACGCCCCAAAATGTTTATAGTTCGAGCTTTGCTCAAACCTTCTGTTCGAAAGTTGGCAATGTGACAATAACTGTATGGAACACCTACAGCCCAAGTGAGAACCAAGCCTTCAATGCGTCTTTAGCATCCTTCGAACAGATGTATCCGTGCATTCACGTTGAAGTAACTTATGGTGTGGGGATTGCAACGAGCAATTTCATATCGGCAGCAAAGGCTGGGCAGGCGCCCATTGTTTATAGGGATACGAGTGATGATGCCGGTAAACTATTCGCGGCAGGGCTGCTCCTTAACCTATCAGAGTACTTATCGCCATCTGTCTTTGAGCAGTATCTACCAACTGCAAGGGAAAACTTCTACTTGAACACAACCACTGCCCATGGATATTACGGTTTGCCTGACAACATAAATTACATAGTCATGTTCTACAATAAGCAGTACATAACATCGCCACCAAACACCACAGATCAACTCATAAACATGTGCCTACAGGTGAACAGTACATACAATGTTTGGTGCATTGCGTATGGCACTGGTTCTGAGTGGGGTTACAGGTTCGCAGCCTGGTTCGCAGGCTTTGGAGGACAGATATTCGGACCAAACAACATGCCAATGCTCAACTCAAGCGCCATGGTAAACGCCCTAGAGTTCTGGTATAACCTAACGTATGGCTTACACATAAACGCGCCTGATATGAACCCAAGCCTTGAAGGGCAATTATTCACCAGTGGTAAGGCCGCGATAATATTTGACGGACCATGGGATCTAGGCACGTACTTCAAGGCGCTCGGTTGCAACCTTGGTGCTGCCCCACTACCCGTCGTTAGTCAGACAGGGCTTCACGCAACGCCATTGATAGGTAGTACTGGTTGGGTAATAGCCTCGCCGCAGGCCAGCGGCGCAACGCCGCAGCAGCTGGAGGCTGCGTTGGTGTTCATTCTATACATGACTGGACCACAGGCTGACTTAAACCTGTGGAATTATGCCCATGATATACCAGCCAACATACAGGCGTATAATCAGGCAATTAGTCAATTAAATGCTGGTCAATTATCACCATCGTGTCTCAACGGCATTATGGAGGGTATTTTCGAACAGGCGCAGTATGGGCAGAAGTTCCCCAACATACCTGCCATGGCTTACTACTGGCCTGCATTCCATCAGTACGCCACTGCCTACTTTGCTAACCAGACGACGGCTCAAGCTGCTGCTCAGGGTATGGAGCAGTACATGCTACAACAGATGTCTCAGTCGAGCGGTTAGGGTTAGTGATTAGTTATGGATCCTCTTCAAAATCTTAATCGTGTTTTAACCCAATATCTTTACCTGCTCCCCATAATAGCCATAGCCCTATTCCTATTTCTTTACCCCGTGGCTTACGCCATATACATATCATTCACAAACTTCAACTTATACCACCTATTTAGATATGCATTTATCGGTTTGAAGGTTTATGAGCAAATTTTAAGCAGCGGTACATTCTATACGTTGTTGCTCAATACCGTGATTTGGACAGTAGGTAGCCTAGTGTCCATGGTGGTTGTTGGCTTTTTGTTGGCGTTGGTATTGAATCAGAGGGATATTAGGGGTAGAAATGTTTTCTTCACACTATTACTAGTACCATGGGCCTTTCCTGCATACATATCCCTAGTGATTTGGTCAGGCATGTGGAATTATGAGTACGGCATTGTGAATAAATTCCTTGGCCTATTCGGTGTACCACCAATTAATTGGTTGACTTTTGCGAATACGGCCTGGGCGGCTCTTATATTAACGAACCTTTGGTTATCATTCCCATACTACACGGCCGTATTTTTATCGAGCTTGCAGAGTATACCTTCGGAGCTTTATGATATAGCCACAGTCGATGGTGCGAGTGCGTGGCAGAAATTCACCAGGATAACCCTACCCCTAATGCGCAGTGCCATAGCCTTCGTGAGTGTTGGTGGTTTCGTATTTACCTGGAATAATTTCTACCCAATATACATACTCACTGGTGGTGGTCCTGGGATATCCACAGACATCCTAATTGTTTATACGTATCAAGAGGCATTCTCATATGGTTACTACAATATTGCTGCCGCATACTCCGTAATATCCACGATAATCCTGGCAATAATGGCCCTAATGATGCTTAGGGTTGGTAGGGTCCTGGAGGTGATAACATGAGCAACAGGTATAGTCTTAGGTATAAATTAATTAATTGGATTAGGCTCGGCATATCATATATAGTGCTTGCCATAGTCGCTGCCATAGCGGTGTTCCCGATATACTACATAATAATTACCTCGATAAACCCCATACCAACACTTGCCTCAATAAGCCTTAGAACACTACTGCCCGAGAGCCCATCCCTGGAGGCGTATTATTACATAGTATTTAAGGAACCATTTCTACTATGGCTTAGGAACAGCTTGATACTTGCCACGGGCACCATAGCAATTACAGTCGTTGTGGCTTTCATAACAGGGGCTGCGCTTTCGAGATTAAACATTGCCGGCAAGAGGGCTTTGATGATTACAATATACGTAATGACCTTCTTCCCCTTCGCAGCCACGGCCCTACCACTATACCTAATGTTCGCCTCACTGCACCTACTTAACTCATACATAGGCCTAATACTGGCCTACTCAGGGGGCACCGCAATCTTCAGCTCCTACCTGGTTAAGATCTTCATTGATAGGATACCGAGGGATTACGAGGAAGCTGCGTTGATAGACGGCTTAACAAGACCTGGTGCATTCTTCAGGGTGTTATTGCCTATGGCAAGGCCGATAATAGCCTTCGTGGCATTAATGGCATTCCTGGGTGCGTACACGGACTATGCATTGGCCAACGCCTTCATAACGAGTGGTAGTATGTGGACACTAACACTGGGCATGTACTACCTAGCCTTCGTTAATAGGGCAACCCTCTACAATGTATTGGCTGCGTTCTCGGTATTAATGGGAATCCCAATATTTGCCGTATTCATAGCCTTCCAGAGATACCTGGTTCAGATATACGCAATGGGTGGTGTTAAGGCTTAGGAGTTGAAAATCATTAAAAGAATAAACAGAAGATAAAACTTAAAAATACAAAAATACAGTAAGTGCTATGACAATCAAAGGAATAATACCAATAACTCTTTTATTAATAGTTGCAATACTCCTCACGCCAGCAATCTTTGCCCAATCAACATGCCCATACACCGTGACCTTCAACGTAACACCAACGAGTGGTCCTGCGTATATTACAGTATCAATAAGCGGTATACCTGCTGGACAAGAGGTCTACCTACACTGGGGCATTGAACCCTACCCACAGGGTCCGTGGTCTGATGTAACGGATACCTTAATGAGTTGGAATGGTGAGAATTACACGGTAACCATAGGCCCATTCCAACCTGGCACATGGGTTGCCTGGGTCTTTCACGACGCAACAACGAACACATGGATAAACTATCAATGCGTCCCCTTCTGGAACTGGAACGTCGACGTTAACCCACCAAATGCCGGTTACACCTGGGCCTACGTATACCCAAACGGCTCAATACTAATAACAATGCTCGGTAGGGCTCCCGACAATATATTACTATGGTACGGATTAACGTCCGGACCTGGAAACGTTGCCTGGTACACAACGAGTGGTTCACCTGGCGCCATGAACGCAAGCATGACATTCAACCCACTATGGGGTAACTACTCAGTAATGATTGGTCCATTCAAGCCAGGTCAATGGGTTCAGTGGGTTTATTGGGACACAACAACAAACACCTGGCTCCACTGCTCAACAAATCTCGTAGCCCCAGGCACGACCGTGGAATGCACACCCAATGGTAACTTCGCAATTCAGGACGTATACTCACCGCTCATTTTCGTAAATGCAACGTACAGCAAGTATGTTTACCTAGTGGGTCAAAATGCGACGGTCTATGTTCTATTCAATAATGAGTATGGCCAGACCCTAACTGTGAACATCACATTGTACATTGGTAATTACGTATTTAATTATTACAATGTGATGATAGCCCCAGGTTACTCCACAATTCCTCTAAACTTCACGGTTAACATGCCTCAGGGCATATACACACCATTTCTGGCAGTGTATAGTTTAGGTACGACATTAACACAAGCATCGTTACCAAGCCTATACGTACTAAATACCACAGGTAAGCCACCAATTAGCCTAGTCATCGTGTGGAACATGCATCAACCACTCTACATAGAGCCCAACGGCACCTGGGAGCAGGCCTGGACGTTGCTACACACATGTCATGACTTCCTATGGGATAACACCTGGGTGGGGGCTTACGAGTTACAGGCCATGCTCATTAATGAGTACAACGTTAGCGTAACGATAGACTTCACACCAGTATTGCTCTATCAGTGGGGGACAATACTTACCGAGAAATCATTCCCATACTCACCTGTTTGGCCCAGTCCATCACAACTCAATGTCAACCTAACGCAGTGTATCGAGGCAATAAACTACACGGTCAACCTATACAGGGAGCTTGCCCAGGAGGGTAAGGTTGAGATACTCACGGTACCGTTCTACCACCCACTACAACCAATAATATACGATAACGGCTGGTCCAGTGACTTGCTTGCCCAGATAATAATGGGTGAGGAAATGACGAAGGAGGTATTCGGTATCGATGCAACGGGTGCCTGGACTCCAGAGATGGCATTCAACATGGGTCTAGTGCATCTATATAACGAGACGGGTATCGAGTTCACAGTACTTGACACACAAGCATTCTTACCATACGTAACTGTTGTAAGCGGTACACCAACTCCATACGGCCCGATTATTGTTGAGGATTCAACCGGTGAGCAATTAATAGTCCTATTTAGGGATACGGACCTCTCTAACGCATTTGCCTTCTCCTACTTCAGTCAATCACCACAGGTGACCGCCAGGGAGTTGATTCATTACCTGGCCAGGATATACATGAACAACCCAGGCGCCGTAGTAGTTGTCGCGTTAGACGGCGAAAACCCACTTATCTTCAACCCAACAACAGGGCCTGCCGACCTACAGGCAATATACCAGGTACTCTCTGAGTACCAGGGTACCTGGTTCATAACGCAGACCGCGAGCGAGGCCATCGAGACTCACAGGCCCGTTGCCGTAGTTACAAACCTGCCCGAAACATCATGGGCGCTCAACCTAAACAACTGGAATAATGGCTACCCAGGCAAGACAGAAATCTGGTACTCCCTAGCCCTTGCCAGGGAGTACCTGGTGGCTTTCACGAAAGCAGTGGGTGCCCAGACATCGCCAGTTGTACCATTACCCTTCAACACAACACCAAACTCCACAAACCCAATATACACACTGTGGAACTACCTATACATCGCGGAGGGAAGTGATTGGACGTGGCAAACAGGTCCGCCAAATTATGGTCCTGCTTGGTTTAAGCAACAAGCCTTAACGTACACGGACGCCATAATAAACACTATAAATGGTTGGCTACAGCAGGTGAGGCTCGTTAAGTATGTCGACGTAAATAACGTGGTAGTCCTCCAGATATATAATGGGCTCAACTATACACTGTATCTAACACTGGTGGTGAGTAATGGGACATACGCAATAGCGAAGCCCGTGGTCCTAAAGCCCCACAGCATAACCACAATACCTGTAATAGGTATAGAAAACGCGACGGTGGCCCAACTATATTCGCCAGTCAGCGAGGACGAGCTCGGTGATCATCCAATACCAATTAATCAATACGGGTTTGCACTAATTACGTACAAACTAAGCCCTGGCAACTCACAGGCCACATCGAACCAGGTAAGTACCTCAAATAATCTATACGTGGGTATGGTAATTACGTTAATAACGTTATCAATAATCATACCATTAATGCTACGTCGATTGATTTAATTCACAATTTCCCTTAGAACATGAATTAAAATTTCAACCCTTTTTCTCCTCACTCGTCTTAGAAACTATTGAGTAGTACCTACTTAATACTGGGCATCCTCGACCGCCATTTAGGCATAGGTTGATGAACTTATCCCTACTCACCCGCCAATCCTCAGGTGGCATTAGCACGCACCTCTCACCATCATGTGTCCTTTGGTAAAATACGCACTTATTACTCGAGGACATCCAATGCCGTTATCTTAATTGCTTAATTTATCTTTTGACTTGCTTAATTTCTTCTTCAGTTCCTTAAGGCATGTCTCACAGCATAAATAATACGTCCTCTTACCTCTCCTGTATATTATAGGCATGCTTATTGGTCCTCCACAGTAATCGCAAACCAACCCCATGGGTACAACATTTCTACCAACAGCTCCAATCGCTATGAACAACTCCATTTTATCGTCAACCCCCTCCACAATCCTAATCAATTCATTGTAATCCCTCGCCTTGATAATTATTAGGTACCTGCCATCAATTAATTTATAGCACTCGCCAAGTCTCTCGTAGGGCCTTCTAGTTATTATGAAAGCCCTTGGTGAATTATCGGGGATATCCACTGTGAACCTAACCCCCTTATTCACTAAGGACCTTATGGCCCTGGAGACAGTGGCCCTACTAACGCCAAGTTCTTACAGGGTCTGGCTCAGGAAGGGTAAGGAGAACGTGAGGATAGCCAAGATCTTCGATAGCCCATACCACCCAGAGCGAGAAGTAACGTTTAGAATCACGGAAGAAGGGGTTGTCGATTGAGCCCATAGGGGCTAGTAAATAACTTTATTGGGACTGCTCAAACTCGTAGTTGCACTCCCTCAATGCCCAGTGCATTGGAACTAGGTCTCTTGGTGCTTTGAATCCGCAGTTTTTGCAAACCATTGTTCTTCCTTCTTCCTGGGTTAGTTCGTGTTGGCATATTGGGCATATTGTGCTTGGTAGCCTCTTGAACTCATGCGGCACGCCGTACCATTGTGCTAGTGTTTCCAGTTGGTGAACAAACCTCTTCAAGTTACTCATTAACAACTTAACCACGTCTGGTGGTAACTTCTCCTCCAACAGCTCTCTTCTTGATTCCTCAGTCACGTCATCAATAACCAACAAAGCCCTATACCTCAACGCCTTTCTAACGAGCTTACTCGCCAGGAAATAAGCCTTATCCCTAGTGACCCTGTAAATCCTACTTCTCCTCGTGAATGCCTGTTTCCTAACCCTATTCACCACAGCAGTGTCTCCATAACCCAGCCTCCTTAGTTTGCCTGCCTTCCTCTCCCTATCCACGGCTTGGTGGTAGAGAGTATTTATTAAGAACGTGCCTGGCCCCTCAGTTCTCCACGTTATTAATTTGCCGTTCTTTATAAGACCCCATGCAATACCATACTTCCAAGCATTAACATCAACAATAAGCCTATAACCACTAGGCACGTAAGGCTCAACCACACGCTCGGCAACCAGAGCCAGGTAGGGCTCATTATCCTTTAGACCAATCATTGCAAACCTAACATCACCACCCTCCCCAACTCTCTCAACAACCCACCTCGGCATTGGGACCTCAACAACAAAGCCAGGCTCGCTCCTACAAACCTGGCGCAACCTAATGACACTGCTCCTAAAGTCTAGAACCACAGGTGCGCTCTTATCACCCTTCATGGAGCCATCGGCATAAACCCTCAGTGTCTTTAATGGAACCCACGTCCTCGCGAACCACCTCTTTGGCGCAGTACCGAATATTAGGCTAGTCTTGAAGTCCTTGAAATTATAGAGTTGATACTGTATGGATTTGGGCAGGTCCGGTACCCAGACCTCGTATCCTCGGTAGGCTAGGTTCGCTAGGGCTATCAACCTCCTTATGTAATCAACATCACACTTATCCCTAGGCAACCTAATCAGTAGCGTTCTATGGGCCTTCATCCTCAACCACCACCATTCCCTCCACCTCCTTGTTCGCATACTGCACAAGTTTCTTACCACCCGCGTCGGAGTACACGTAAATCCTCACGTACTCCTTACCGTCCCTCCTCAAAACCTCAATCGAACCTCTAAAGAAAACCACCCTCACCATACACCAAACCCTTAGAAAACCACTTAATAAATCTTTTGAAAATATAAACCCAATATTTCCCAAAAAGCTTAAATACCCAACCTGGTTTTGATACTGACCGCCTGCCCGAGGGGAATCCGGTGAAGGGGGTGGTCCAAGACCCAGCCCCGTGGGCACTGAATGTTGATGCCCCGAGGATGGGGGCAAAGGCCCGACGAAAGATGAAGGATGATTAGGGACGCAGGCATGAGGGGAAACGGGGCACTATACAACGCAATCCTAATACCAATAGCGGCAGGCGTAATACCAGGCTTAACACTTAGGCCTGAATTCGCTGGTTTAGCCATGGCACTAAGCAGCATTTCGGTAACACTAAATGCCCTCAGGCTTAGGAGGGCTTAGCGGTATGCAATAAATAAAAACTGGGCTTGGCACTGGAAGTCGTTATGTCGGTGATTGTGGAGATAGCGGTGGACGTAATCGGAACCTGCAGCACCAGCGTGGGCGATTTAATCAGGGTTGCCATGGACGTGATTAGGAAATCCGGTCTCAAATATGAGATTGGCCCAATGGGTACCTCGGTGGAATTACCGAGTGTTGAGGCGTTGGGTCGGTTATTGCAGGAGATTCATGACGAGCTTTATAAGGCTGGTGTGAAGCGTATAGTGACTACCGTGAGGATTGATGATCGTAGAGATAAGGCTATAACAATGGAATATAAGGTTAAGAGGGTCAGTTGATGTGGGCATGGTTAAGGTTAGGGTAAGGCTGGGTTCCATCTTTGATGACCCGGAGTTCTTCGAGGTTAAGATGCACTGTACAATGTGTGGTAAATGCTGTCTAAACACTCAGATGGAGCTTCTCCCCGAGGATATCGAGAGGATAACAGCCCTGGGCTTCCAGCTTAAGGATTTCGCGGTGTTTGATGGTGAGGTTTGGCGACTGAAAAATGTGGATGGGCATTGCGTGTTCCTGGACTCCAGGTCCATGAGGTGCACTATATATGATAATAGGCCCATAGGCTGTAGATTATACCCGCTTGTCTATGATGACGTTGATGGTGCATACATCGATAAGGAATGCCCTGCGTGGAATACGGTTGCTAAGGATGAAATTAGGAGGTTAGGTAACTATCTACCGATTTTTGTAAGGAGGTCCTTACAGACAAGGGATTGGGTTAGGCTTAGGCTTGGCTATCGTAAGTGACCATTTTACTTAGAGCAAAAATAATTCCTTAAGATTAGTGGTAATTTCCTGAGAAAGCTTTTAATAATCAATTGATTATATAGCGATTATATCGATAGCTTCAGTTTACGTTACTCGCGGGTTGTTTATTAAGATGATCCAGTTAAATCATTGGTTTATATTTAACTATTTTTATCATTTAGAAATAAATAACCTACCAGAAGCATTTATAAATACCCTAGTGCTTACGGTTCATGATTGGTATGGCTAAGGTAACAGAATTCATAATACTTGGCAGGGGTGGTCAGGGCGGCGTTACTGCGGCTAGGATCCTAGTGTCCGCTGCTCTTAAGGATGGTAAGTGGGGCCAGGCTATCCCCGAGTTCGGTGCTGAGCGTAGGGGTGCTGTGGTTAAGTCTTACGCGAGGATTGCTGATGAACCCGTTAGTCTCCATAGTAATATTAGGAGAGCTGATGTGTTGGTGGTTCTCGTATCCAGCATTCTCGATCTTGTGAATATTGATGATCTCATGAAGAGTAGGGATTCGATAATTATTGTTAATTCGTCCGCACCAATTAGGACTGGGTATAGGACTTACTATGTTGATGCAACATCAATTAGCGAGAAGCTTGGTCTCATCATTGCCGGTTGGCATATAGTAAGTACACCATTACTAGGTGCTGTGGCTAAGGTTACTGGTGTTGTTAGTCTTGATTCAATAATTAAGTCATTACCCGAGTTCGTCGTTAGGGAGAACCTTGTTAAATTAAATGCAGAGGCTGTTAAGATGGGTTATGAGTTAGTTAGGGGTGAGTGAGATGAGCGTTGCCGAGAAGCTAAGGGGTCTCCTACTATCAACACCTGCGGCGGGTGCTGGTGGTAGAACTGGTACCTGGCGTGTGTACAGGCCTGTGGTCAATTACTCCAAGTGTACGAAGTGTGGTTTATGCTGGCTGTATTGCCCAGAGAATGTTATTGATTGGCTTGAGGATAAGAATGTCAGGATTAATTACGATTATTGTAAGGGATGCGGAATATGCGCAGACGTATGCCCCGTAAAGGCAATAGATATGGTTAAGGAGGGGGTGGTGTGAGATGACAGGGCAGATATCATTGGCAAAGCAGGTTAAGAAGGTCCTGGTTGGCGACCACGCTGTTGCAGAGGCAGTTAAGTTGGCTAGGGTCAACGTTATTTCTGCATACCCAATAACACCACAAACGCTCATTGTTGAGAGGATAAGCGAGATGATAGAAAAGGGTGAGCTTAAGGCTGATTATATAAGGGTTGAGAGTGAATTTGCGGCGTTGGCTACGGTTTATGGAGCAGCGGCTGGTGGTGCTAGGGCATTCACGGCAACCTCAAGCCATGGCCTATTCTACATGTATGAGATGCTCTGGTGGGCAGCTGCATCCAGGGTTCCCCTTGTGATGGCTGTGGTGACGAGAGTTTTGGGTCCGCCATGGAACATACATGATGAGCACTCGGACCTACTCGCAATTAGGGACAGTGGTTGGATCATTGGTATGGCGCAGAATGTGCAGGAGGCATTCGACATGACACTAACGGCATTCAAGATAAGTGAGGACGAAAAAGTGTTATTACCCGTGGCCATCGGCCTTGATGGTTTCATACTAAGTCACACAGCAGAGCCTCTGGATATACCATCGCAGGAGGATGTGGATTCCTGGCTACCGCCTAGAAATCCGAGGATTCCATACACCATAGAGCCAGGTGGTGAACCCATAACAATGGGTAACCTACCAAAGAACGATGCTTATCATGCATTACTTAAGAAGTATATGGATGAATCCATGGAGAATGCCAAGAAGGTCATTGCTGAGGTCTATGATGAGTATGGTAAATTAACGGGTAGGAACTATGGGCCATTAACGGAGTGCTATAGGTGTAGTGATGCCAGGTATATTGCTGTATCGATGGGCGCCTGGAGTGGCGACATAATGGGCGCCATAGAGAGGCTTAGGGATGAGGGTTACCCAGTAGGTCTATTGAGGATCAGGTACCTAAGGCCGTTCCCTGAGGAGGACATCACCGCATGGATAAACGGTGCAAAGGGAGTTATAGTATTTGATAGGGACTACTCAGCGGGTTTAGGTGGTGTATTGGCAAGTGAAATAAGCGGTTTCATACCAAGTAACGTGTCATTTGAGGGAGTCCTAGCCGGTCTTGGTGGATTCGATGTATCCCCAGATGAATTCAGAGGCATAATTAAGGAATTCATAGATAAAACCGAACGTGAGGGTCCCATTAAAATTAGGAAGTATTGGTATATTCCGAAGGTTGAGGGGTGATGGGCATGGTTACGATGACAGAACTCCATAAATATGGAACGAGGAAACTCATAATGCCTGGAACGGCAGCATGCCCAGGATGCCCACTTCAAGTTGGCATGAGGCAATTAGCAATGGCGCTGGATGGAAAATTCGTGATGGTGATACCAGCTGGGTGTTCAAGTGTAATACCTGGTATGGCTCCATACACCGCGTACACAGTGCCTGTGCTCCACGTGCCCTTTGCATCAAGCCCAGCAGTGGCTTCCGGTATTGTTAGGGCTGTTAGGCAGAGGGGTAATGAGGGCCCAGTCGTTGTTTGGGCTGGTGATGGTGCAACAGCGGATATAGGCTTCGCCACACTGAGTGGTGCGGCTTATAGGAATGAGGATATACTATACATAATGGCTGATAATGAGGCCTACATGAATACAGGCATACAGGCTAGTGGTACTACGCCCTGGATGGCTTGGACAACGACATCGCCAAGGGGGAAGGCTGAGGATAAGAAGGATGTTGCGTTGATAATGCTAATGCACAAGGTGCCTTACGTAGCCACGGCAAGCATAGCCTATCCAATGGACTTCATAGACAAGGTCAGAAGGGCCATGCAGGTTAAGGGCTTTAGATTCATACACCTACATGCGCCCTGCCCACCAGGTTGGAAGATGGATGATGCTTATACAATAAGGGCTACCAGGCTGGCTGTTGAGACTGGCGCCTGGATACTGTGGGAGTATAACCAGGGCAAGCTAACCATAAGTCCACCCAGCATACCATTTAAGGATAGGGCTAGGAGGAAGCCCCTGGAGGAGTATCTAAAGATTCAGGGCAGGTTTGCCAACCTTAAGCCTGAGGATATCAAGTTGATGGAGGAGAAGATTGATAGGCAGTGGGATCTAATCCTTAAGCTCGCCGAGATATATAAGTGATTAAATTTCATCATAATAAAGTTTTTATAATGTATAGTCCCGGTCATAGATAATGAGTTGGAGCTTATTAGATGCATTGAGGAGAAACCCCGACATTGTTAGGGACTCGCTCAGGAAGAGGAGGATGGATGTTGGCGTTGTTGACAGGTTCATAGAGTTGGACAATAAGTGGAGGAGGGTTAAGGCTGAGATCGATGAATTGAG
>Ga0080003_1000660_pt1 | contig 21556 bp, 23 predicted proteins | sample JossMetagenome_FD_69206 | JGI IMG/M metagenome (GOLD analysis project Ga0080003, IMG submission 69206) | Hot spring microbial communities from Joseph's Coat, Yellowstone National Park, USA - JC2_E (SPADES assembly) (version 2) | ecosystem: Environmental > Aquatic > Thermal springs > Hot (42-90C)...
AATAACGCACTTCAAGTTTGCACACAATGCAAAGTTCCTTGCCGATTCAGCATACGATTCTACAGATGTTCGCCTTGTGCTGATGGAGCATGGAATAATACCAGTAATCGCAGTTAATGGAAGAGGCCACTACAATTCAGAAAAACCAAAAGACAAGGATTATAGAAAGAGAAGTGCAATAGAGAGATTCTTCTCTATTTTGAAGATGAAACTAAACCTTCTGAACGTTAGAGTAAAAGGATTACAAAGAGTCACCGTGCATGCAAAACAGTTGCATATTTGGATATCTGCTGAAGTATATTTTATAAAAACACATATTTTCTAATACTAAAGAAGGATTCGGTTAGTCGAAAGTATCGACAAATATTAGTTCACTTAAAAATTTATCGATTTTAAACAGAAAAATTAGATTCAAATCAGTGAAAGACTCTTCAAACCAACAAATTTTTAGAGGTTCGACGTTATATAAATCGAATTTTCAACAGCCCCTTTACTTTACATCAAACGAATGTTTATAAAGATGTGTTAATTAAGATATTGCGATAGGCGGTATCATGGCACAAAATGAATTTTATGCAAAACTTCCATTTTCATTGAATGAAGATGAAAAGATTGTGGATACTGTAAAACCTGTTTGGGTAGGATACTTACTGAGGAATTCGTTGCATGGTATTTTCAGTAGCATCTTCATAGCAGTATTTCTAGGTCTTTTTGCAGCTATCGCGGGTTTAGTCGCCGCACTAATAACCTTCCTTGTGGTATGGATTATAGGCATTGCCTTAAGCTTAGTTAGTGCCAAGATCTCCTATAGCAAATTTACAGTATGGATTACAAATCAGCGAATAGTAAGCGCAGTTGGATTTATCGGCTTCCATACAGAGTCGCTACCTTTGGAGAATATTACAGATGTCGTCATAAACAGAGGGCTTATTGACAGGCTTCTCAATTTGTCTTCGATAATGGCAATCCCTATTGGAGGGTTAAATATCAGTACAGTAGGATTTATCCCTGCTCTGCACCCTGACGATGCAATTAAGCTACAAAAGCTGATATTCGACTTAAAAAATGCAAGGATAAAGGCACTAAAAGGTTAGGTAAGTCCTGCATCGATAGATTCTAGATTAACTTGTGGAGCATAACTTTTAAATTTTTGTCAAGTTTTCTTTTTTTAAAGAAGAAAATGATAAACAAATTGACAAAGACCTTGTGGAAGCATAGACGTAGACACCAGTACCCAGCAAATTTATTTTCTCTGAGAAAAAGGGCAATAATTCCGATGAAATAGCACATACTACCCCCATATTTTTCATGCTTTATCATATATCTCATAGCTCAAATGCATGCGCCATGATTCTATAAGTTTGACGAAGGTCAAGATTAAATGGAAAAACCTATTGAAGATTTATGAGCAATATTTTTATATGTAAAATTATCTAAATGTTTTATGGCTGCCCCAAAGACAACAGAGGTTATAAGTGTATCAAAAGTAAAAGACATTGCTAGCCTCTTAGATGATAAAAAGGTTGTTGTAGTTACACACTTAAAAGATATAGACGGCATAGCAAGCGCTGCTATAGCAATGAATGTTTTTGGTGAAAGGCTAATTGGTGTCGTCTTTTCCGATTTTGAAGTTGATGCAATAAAAGAGGCTAATGGAATTTTAAATAAACTAAACCCTAAAAATTCTGTTATAATATTTGCTGACCTAAACTTTAATGACAACGCAATTGAGCTATATGAAGAAAAATTTAAAATGCTCAAAGCAAATGGTAATATAATTATATGGCTTGACCACCACACAATTGCAAGCAAGAATGTAAAAGAACTTATTGAAAAATATGCAGATTATATAATAGCTGGAGAAAACAAGGATTATTGCGGTGCTGAACTTGTAGCTGAGCATGTAGCAAAACCACTAGGTAAATATGGTGATAGGGTAGCAAAGTTAGCAAAGATGGCGCATACTTCGGATTTTGCACTTCATGATGAAGATGATGAAAAACGCAAAAAACTAAGCTACGCTATAGCGAACTACCTCGATACGAAAGATTTTCAAGAAGTACAAGCAGGCCTGCTTAAAATTGCAAAAGCTGTTGCAAAAGATCCAAATAATTATGATAATGATGAATTTATAAAGGAAGGTGCAGCTTTATATGAAGAAAAACAGAAATCACTAAAAGAAGAGCTAGGTAAGAATGCCTATGTAATAAATTTGAATGGTCATACAATAGTGATTGGTTTTAACTTTTCTGGCTCTTTGCAAACAAATGATGGCTGTGATTATTTATTCTCATTAGCTGCAACTTCTGGCAAAAAGGCTGATATGGCTTTATACATAAAAGTTGATCGAGGTACAGGCCACATCAGGATAGCAGATGACTCAAACATAAATTCTGTACCTCTTGCACAGATTTTTGGTGGTAATGGTCATCCCAAGGCAAGCGCATTCCCTATACCAGAAGATTTGCTTAATGAGCTTAGAAATCCAAATATGAGGAAAGAAGCAGAGCAGAGCTCCATTAAGCGTATAGAAGAAAAATGGAAACCATTATTGAATCAAAAAGATAAAGCTACCAACAAATAGCTAGAAACAGATCCTTCTTTGTATTTTTTAAATTTTGTTTGGCTATGGTTTAACAACAGTAAAGTAGCCGCTATTGTGCAAAAGGGCCTCTTTTATTGCTCCTTTCCTGTTGCCGTTTGTTATTATGCCTATGCTATTTGCTTTTTTTACCATCTCGTGCAAAAGTAGAATCTTTGTATACATGCCACCTGTAACATCTATTTTGTGTGAACCACCTGCACCTTTTATCACTTCGTTTATGTTCTTCGAGCTAACTTCTCTTATGAGCTTTGCATCTTTGTTTACCTTTGGATCCTTATCAAAAATACCGTCTACATCTGTTGCAAGTATAAACTTGCTTGCCTTTATTTCTCTGCTTAACCCTTCAAAAACCGCTTCTGTTGAAGCTATTGCAACGCCTTTCTTTTTGTCTATTACAGCATCGCCATAAACTACAGGAATGAAGCCCCTTTCTAATGCTTCTTTTATATGCTCAGCATAGCTGTTTAATGCACGCTCGCCGTTCCATACCAAAAAGCTTGAAGGAACGAAAGGGAAAAGATCTAGACCAAGCTTTATGCCTTCGTTTACAACTATCTCGTTCAGCTTTTGAGCTACCAAATGCGTTATTGTTGTGCCCTTCCTGCTAAACTTGTAAATAAGGCCTTCGTTTACTTTATATTTATGCGCAGGAATATGTGGAAAAGAGCCACCGCCATGGCCTATTATAAGATTGAAATCCTTATTCCTCTTTGCTTCTTTTATCTCGTTTAACGCTCTTCTTATCGTTCCCATCTTTGCTGTATAAGGCTTTTCGGTATTTGTTATTACGCTTCCCCCTAGCTTTATAAAATATGTTTGCATAACCCCACTTCTAATTTGATATTATAGTTAATGCTTAAAAGTTTTCCATAGATTAGACAAAAAGCAATTCAAAGAATAAAGAAGAGCAAGATTGCGACTACTATAAATAGAATGCCTGTAAATAAATGCAGATATCTTTTGATTATGTCGCCTTTAGTCTTAACAGCTTCTGCCTTTACTAAGCCAAAGTATAAGGCAAGAACAACTATTATAAGAGGAAGAAGCATAAAGAGTATGTATATGAAGATGAAAAAGAAAGCAACAGCACTGCTAATGCTATGAGTAACAAGATATGTAATGTATGCAAACGCCCAGCCGCTTGCACAAGGAATATCTGCTATGCCAACAAGCACGCCAAGCAAAAGTATGCTTGCGAGCGTTGCATTTGAGATGAGAATGCCTGCACGAGCTTTTGCCGCATGTGGCATCTCAAGGCTAAACCACTTGCCTGGGGCAAAATAATCTTTCAATTGCAATATACCCCATATGATAAGTATTATCACCACTGCATATCTGATCCAGTTTGTATATGGCAATATTGCGGCAACATTCAGAAATCCCATAAAGAGGCCTATCATAAAGAAATAATATATAACGCCAATCATAACAACATAAAGGAAGCCGTATAGTAGTATTCTGCGCTTTGTTCCTAGCCCAAGAAGGTAAGTGATTAGGAATAGAAGTACACTAACGTCGCATACATCTATAATCCCATCAGCAACTCCAAAGGATGCTGTTATAGCCCATATGTTATTCATTTTTTAACCTTTTTTGCTCTTTTAATTGCAATCGCTACGTATACCGCAGCTAAAATCAATATAAATAAAAGAACATAAGTTAATGCATTTATTATCTCATCTCTTCCTTGAAGAGATTTTGCTTCTGTAGGTGTAACAACAGTATACTTAGCAGACGAGTTAAACGGCAAAACAGGGCATGAATTATTTGTTAAATTTTCTAATGCACTGAGAAGCTGCGCACTATAGCCTATAGACAATTTTGAATTAGCTTGTTGGCTATATGTGGCGTTACCATAAGCAAATCCAAGGAAGGCTTTATTACCTATTATTATTAACGGTACACCACCCCCAGAATTATAATAGTTTGATAGATTATAAAAGAGTGGAGTAACATCTGGGTTTTCAACGTTATATTCGTGAAGAGTTAGATTATATGAAGAGCTGATGTTGTATAAGAAGCTGAGCGCCGCTTCGCAATGCGGGCAGGTAGGGAGATAAAATATGTCTATACATCTTGCATTCGCTAACTGCGACAAAAGGATAAAAATGACTGGCAAAATATACTTTGTATTCATAGCACCAGCAGTAGTAGATAATATTGCAACTCTTATATATTTTATGGTTTAGCTTCAATGCAATATAAAGAAAAAAGATTAAAAGGTTGAAAAAGGATAATTGCATGATTCAATGAAAAAGATTTATGCTGTACTTATTGTAATTTTGCTTTTATTAGTTATTGCGTATATAGTAGCCACTTTTGCAATTAAAAACACAAACGCTTTTCCGAAGAGTGTTAATTTTACCCTTGGAGTATGCACACACGGCAATGAAAGCTCTGAGCTTTATGCGTTAAAGCACGGAATAAAGTATTTTAGGACAGATATAAGCAATACACCAGAGCAGATGAAACTTCTTTATTATGAGCATACACTTGGTGCGAACTATCTAGGCATACTTGACTATTCAACACTGCCTGGCGGGATAGGCAATAAGAATTGGAACCTGAGCACTTGGAATACAAGCGTGGAAGAAGCTGTTGCAAATTATCCTTGGATAACTACATGGGAGATATGGAATGAGCCATATGTTTCAAATTTCGAAACGGGCTTTATGAATGGGAGTGCCTATAATTATTACCTTTTAATTAAAAGCGCTTCTAAAATAATAAAAGAGCATGAGCCCAATGCAACGATCATTTGCTTTGGAGGCGCACCTATTGGAAATAGCAATATATTTTATTGGTATGCCGATGTTTGGAGCTATGGTGCAGCGAAGTATTGTGATGCAATTTCTATACATGCTTATCCACAATACGCCGGCTTAATGAACAGCGATGAAATTAATGAGTGGAACCAGACGTTGCTTGCTTATGAAGAACTTACTCAAAAGCCCATATGGATAACAGAAATAGGCATGCCTGCAAGCTCAAGGCTCTCAACAAGTTTTTCTCCGAGCTTGCAGAATGAATTTATGATCCAAAGCTTTGATTTGCTAAACAGCATGAAGTTTGTGAAAAGGGTTTACTGGTATGACCTTTGGGGCTTGTCTGATGGTGCAGAAGAAAATGATTTTGGATTGTTAAACCTTTCAAATCCTGTTCTAGAGCCAAAGCCTGCGTGGTATACATTCATGCACTTCTACAATCTCAGCATACATTAGATTAAAGAGATATACTTTGGCAAATGTATTAACTATGAATTTTAAAAAAGTATTATGCACACTTTTATTTGGCTGGATATACAAAAGCGATATCTGATCTAGGTAAATACTTCTTTATTACCTATTGCATTTTAATAGCAAGGATGTTTGGTTATATCTGCTAATCTATAAAAATAAGCAGAAAGCGCAGCGGAGCGCTAGTGCGGTCACTGCGCCTTGCCATGACCTATCGCAATTAGCTAATCTGTAGAAGTGCGTCGGCACCAAACATCTCGAGCAATACAACAATGCCGCCAATTATGAATACTACGTTCACAATTGGGGTTATTGTTGATATTACCCCAGCCAGTGCGCTAACGCTTACGTAAGATACAAGGTTAGCTACTGCCCCGTTGAGGCTTAATAGGGCCACTCCTGTCGCGATAGAGTATATATCTCCAACAAGGGTGGCTATCGCCAAAAAGGCTAGGTCACGAATGGCCCTTCTCAAATCTGTCATATCGTTCTCCTAATATATTTTAGCGATGCAAAAAATAAAAAATTTGCATACAAGGCCAAGCTGTATGTAGTATTTGGCAATTGCATCAGCTATGAAGTTTTAAAAATTTAGAACCCCAAAAAGTATTATGCACGCTTATTTGAATAAATATACAAAGGCAATACTCTTTGCACTTTCTATTATAGGACTTATTGCAGCAGGGGTTGTTTTTGTAGATTATTATGTTGAGAATTCTACTTCCTTGCCTTTATGCGGGGTAGAAGAAGGCTTAGGTGGCACAACTTTACAAGTTAGTTGCTCTGTTATCTCAAGCAGTTTTAGTAGAGTATTTGGAATCCCACTAGACTTTCTTGCAATTGCATGGTTTAGCTTAAATCTTATCCTACTAGTAGTTTTAGTTATTATGAACAAAGGAAAGGTAATGACGCTTCTACTAGCATGGAGTATTATTGGAGTAGTAGTTGTACCTTATCTTATATACATTGAGTTGTATGTCTTACATGCTCTATGCATTTACTGTACAACGATGCATATCGCAATAATTTTGAACTTTCTACTTATTTTATATCTCTTTTTGAAGAGCCGAAAGGATATTAAGCAATGATTTTTACTTTTCATATGTATCTGCAAAAGCAACAGGTAGTAATTTAAAAATTAGATATGTTATTTTAATTATGAAGAGCGTATGGAACGGCTCGATAGGCTTTGGTCTTGTAAACATACCGGTAAAGCTCTACCTTGCAATAAGAGAAAGAGAAATTCCCTTGCACTCGCTTTGCAAGAATGGGCACAGAATAGTATATAAGAGATGGTGCCCTGTCGAAGATAGAGAGGTTACATGGCAGGAGCTAAAGAAAGGCTTCGAGATAAGCAAAGATAAGTATGTTGTTTTAGAGAAAGAGGACTTGGAGAAAATAAAGATACCTTCAACAAAAACGATAGAGATAAAGGAGTTTGTAGATTCACAGATAGACCCGATCTATGTTGAGAAAAGCTACTATGTTGTACCAGATAAGAATGGTGAAAGGGCTTATGCGCTCCTCTTCCAAACATTAGCTCTTGCAAACAAGGTAGGAATAGGAAAATTTACAATGAAAGACAAGGAGCACGTTGTTGCATTAAGAGCATATAAGAAAGGCCTTCTTCTCCAAACTCTATATTATGATAGCGAGATAATAAGCATGGACCTATTGGCTGAGCTCGAAGAATTACCAAAGCCTGAGAAAAAGGAGCTTGAGCTTGCACAAATGCTTGTAAACAAGCTCAGCAAAGAAGAGTTTGATATATCAAAATTCAAAGACGAATATACAGAAGCACTTAAGCAGCTTATACAGGCAAAGGTTGCTGGCAAGAGCTATGAGATTAAGGCTGAGAAAGAGGTAAAGAAGGCAAAAAGCTTAATAGAAAGCCTTACAGAGAGCCTTAAGCAAAAGTAGTGTTTTTGATGCTCTGGAACAGTGAGATGAAATTAGTAAAACCCATGCTTGCATTTCCAGCAAAGCCTTTTGATTCGAAGGATTTTCTTATGGAGATAAAGTATGATGGAACTAGAGGAATTGCTTATATTGACAAGAATGAAAAGATGGTTAGACTTCTTAATAGAAGAGGCAAATTCTTCGAATACCGCTATCCAGAGCTTATGCATTTATACGAGCAAATAAATGCAAAAAAAGCAATTTTAGATGGTGAAGTTGTTGTATTTGAGAATGGAAAACCTAATTTTTACCTTCTTGAAGAAAGAGAGCAAAGCGAGAATAAAGCTAGGATAAAACTGCTCTCAAAATTAAACCCTGCGGTTTATGTTGTTTTTGATATTCTTCATGTTGATGGCGAAGATCTTTTAGAAAAACCCCTTATAGAAAGAAAAAAGGTGCTTGAAGAGGTGCTTGAAGAGAGCGATTTTTGCATGAACTCGCAGTATATCTTTGAAAAAGGCAAAGAACTTTTCAATAGAGTAAAGAAGGAAGGACTAGAAGGAATAATGGCTAAGAAGATAAACTCAACATACCAGCAAAAAAGAAGTACAGATTGGCTGAAGATAAAGGCAAACAATACAATTGATGCTGTTATAATAGGTTATACAACAAGCGAAAAAGAGGAGCTAAGCGCTTTGATACTTGGGGTTTACGAAAAGGGCAAGATTAAATACATCGGCAGAGTTGGTACAGGATTTGATGAAGAAAAGAGGGCCTTGCTTCTGGATAAGCTAAAACACACAAAGAAGGCAGAGTATGAGATTGAAATGAGCCTTGAGCCTGGAAGGAAAGCGTTTTTTGTTGAGCCAGAGCTTGTTGCAGAGGTGAAATATCTAGAGCTTACACGCGATAATATTCTTAGGGCACCTTCTTTTATTAGGCTCAGAGACGACAAGCTTCCAGAAGAGTGCACACTAGAAAGCCAAATAGCTCAATAAGGAAGCTCTAGCTCAAATGCTATCGCAGGCTCTTCTATGCCAAAATTGCTTAGCACCTCTGGGTGCAGTTCGCCAAAGAACCCTTTAATACTGTTTGATTCTATCCTTGCACACCTTCCTTCTATAAACGAACCTATCCTTTCTTCACTTACCTTAAACTCTATGCCAAGTGCATGCATTAGAGAGCTTACAACTGCTTTTATATCGTTAAAGTTTGCCTTTGGAGAAACAACCAAGCCCGCAAGGTGATGCGATTCTATAACCTGATTACTATTTACGTTGAAAACCAGGTCAAGCTCAAAAACTTTTTGAGGCATGCTCTCATGCGAAGATGAGCCGAGGACATTAAGCAATGAGGGCAAAAGCCATGTGCGCATCATAGTTATATTTTCTGTCTTTGCCCTTTTTATCTGAACATGTGGCTTCTCCTCTATTAGCATGTTCTTAAAGTTCATTCTTTCATTTGTTAGATAATTGTTGTTTGTTTCTGTAAAGCCCAAGCCAAGCATAAGTGTTACAAGCTTTCGGCTAAGCTTTGTTTTTTCTTCTAGTCTGCCACCGCTCGCAACTGATAAAAGAGGTATTGGGTGTATATAGCCATAGCCATATGCTATCGCTATATCCTCTATTATATCCTGCTCGTTTATTATATCAAATCTATATTGTGGAACAAAAAACCTTACCTTTCTATTTACAAACACAGCTTTATAGCCCATCTTAGTTGCTAATGAAAGAATGTTATTAAAGCCTATTGCGGCACCAATATGCTCCTCCATCTCCTTTGGCTTTATCTCTATTATTCTGTTTTCCATTACGGGCGTTATTACGCTTTTATTGCCATATTTTATTCTAACACGTTTAACGTTTCCGCCAAGATCTATAAACATGCATGCAAACATGTCTGCTGCTTTTTCAACGATATATTGCGAAGTGCCTGTAATATCTACAAGCATATCTTTAGTATCGCTCGTTACCTTCGTTCTATCAGAATTTATTATCGGTATAAGCGAGAGTATCCCTTTTTCATCTTCGAGAACAGGGTACATTGAGCCTTTTATTGTATTTGCATATTCGATCCCTTTTGCGTGCGTATTCATTATTTCCTTGAAGCTCATCTCGCTTTTACTATTCAATGGTACAAACTTCCCTTCTATCTTAGCATCATATCTAAGGTTACCTTCTATCTTTGATAGGTCGTGTAAGCCCATTGCAAGTTTTTCTCTCTTTCTTCCAAAAGTTTCGCTAAACTTCTCTGTAAACTGGATAATATATTTTAGGCTTTCATCTGTAAGGCTTAACCCATTTACAATAAGGGCAGCTATGAACGGCCTTACCTTGCCAACGTTTTCGCCAACCTCTATTGTTTTTGCTAGCTCTTCTTCCTTTAAACTATATACAAGCCTTTCGTGAAAATGCATATAGTTTCTTAGTGCTCTAGCAAACCCAACTATGTCAAGTAGGTCTGGCCTATTGGGTGTTATGTCAATACTTATCTCTTCTTCGTTAAGGCCTTCTACGCTCATGCCTAAGTCAAAGACATACTTGCTTAGCCTTTTATCATTTATTCTCTTGCCAACAAGCTTGAAAAGATAGTTTTTGTTAAATGTAACTACGGCTATACAATCACCTTTCTCCTAAGCCAACCAAGATTGCTGTTGAAGAGCTCTGTTATTGAGTTTATGCTCTTATCCTTTGCGAGAAGTGCTCTTTCAACGCCCAGACCCCATGCAAGTACAGTTATTTTCTTGCTTACTATATCAGTTATTTCTTTTCTTATAATACCAGCACCGCCAAGCTCAAGCCATTCGCCATTGTGCAATATATCGACTTCAACCCCAGGTTCTACGAAAGGAAAATATGAAGGCTTGAATTTTATTTCCACACCTATGCTTGCATATATTCTTTTGAGCACATCGAAGAGGTTTGCAAGCGTTAGGTTTATACCTATTACTATACCATCTGTTTGATAGAATTCTGCCAAATGCTTGTAATCTATGCTCTCATTCCTAAAGACACGCCCTACAGAGAAGAGCTGCAATGGCTTTACCGCTGATATGCTTGCAAGCTCCTTCAAGTTATTTCTAAGCTCATATATGAACCTTGCAGAAACACTTGTTGTGTGGGTTCTAAGCAATGCTTGCTCAGCAACCTCTTTATACCAGTTTATGTGCCATGCTTTCTCATGCATCGCCTTAACCTTTTCGATGAGTTTTTCGTCTTTAACATTAACCTTCCCGGGATTGACAAGGTAGAAGGTATCCTGCATCTCTCTTGCTGGATGGTCTTGTGGAACAAAAAGGGAATCAAACACCCAAAATGAAGGCTCTATTATTGGCCCCGATATTTCTTTGAAGCCCATGCTTAGATAGGCATCTTTTATCTCGTCTATGAAATTCTTAAGTGGATGCCTTCTCGCTATAGCCGCATCTTCTACGCTTATATTAATATCATACCTCCTGAACCTCTTTCCTTTCCAAGATTTGTTAGCAATTATCTCTCTGTTCAGCTCGCCTATATCCTCTTCTATACTTATCTTCTCCTTCTCGCCGAGCTCTGTTATCCCTATACTATCTATTTCTTCTTTTTCCTTTACAGAAACAAGCTTTCTTTTCAAAAGGTTTTCAAATGCCTGCTTGTGCTCTGAAACAAGCTTATCCGCTTCATCTGGCCTTTTAGAAAGTGCCCTTAGCAGGCTACCCTCTTCTATCTCTTTTTGGCCTTGGCCTTCTTTTAGCAATATAAAGCCATCTTTTATCTCAACGAGCCCCTTTGCCTTAAGCCATTGGAAACCTATCCTTTCTTCGTTATTTAATTCGCTTATCCTAACCTTTTCCTTAGCCAATCGATTAAGAAGCATCTCTTCTGGGAGCATTGTCTGAGCATATTTAAGAGCTTCATCTGAAAGCACAACCGAAATAGACTTTCTTTTCTTCAGAGCTACAAGCCCTTTGCTTTGCAGCTCTTCTAGTGCCCAAAGTACAGCATCTTTGGCTAAGGCTGTTTCTTTCATAAGTTTGTCTAGCGAAGAAATTTTTTCCTTCTGAAGAACGCTTAGAACAGAAGCAACGTACTTATGCACTAATTCACCCAAAGGCAAGCCTAATATATAGATATGCTATCGCACCAACAACTATTACTATAACAAGAATATATATTATCAGACCATATTTAGCAAAAAGATTTGAGAAGTAGTTTATCACCTCCTGCTGCAGGGATTCTGTTATAATGTATGAGAATGAAAACTTTGAGAGAGGCTCGCCCGAGTACCACGAGAATTCAGTATAGCCCGTATAGTTGCCTGGTATAGATGGTGTTGGTGAATCTGGTGCTGGGTATATTGATACAACCTGTGCACCCTTTGGTATTATTATGTTTAACCTGCTGTTTGGATAAAGAGCTTGGCCACTTGCTGTGTGCATAAAGTTGAATACCTTGTCATTGAAGGTATACTCAAACTTCCTCGGTGCTATTATACGTTTTGTAGTAACGTTGCCCACATAATAATCCATAGTAAGATAAGCAATGCCACTTCCGTTAATGTTTCTCATCACTGGTCCAGGAAGGAAAGTGAATCTTGATATGTTCGATTCAGGGTTTATTATGTGCTCGATAAGATAGTTCGTGCCAAGTGCGTTATCCCAATTGCTTAGGGTTAAGTTTATAGCTTGTCTATATTGCAGGTATTGCGAAACTGAAGAATTGCTCATGAAGAGTGTTATTACTTCTATGACATGTGCACTTGTATCATTTTGGAGTATTACTGTAGTATTAAGATATGTTACATTAAAGTATGCGTTAGCCTGTAGCATAAGAAAAGAAGCTATTATAAGTGCAAAAGGTATTAAAAGAGGCCTCATTTAGATCATTAATATTTCGAAATAAAACAATTTAATATTATTGTTTTGAAATTTTAGTGCCTTAAAAGAAATCGCCCTTCTAATCTATCCTTTGCGGCATCGCTTACATGCCAATCTTTATCCTTTGCCAACTTTTCAAGAAGCTCTTTTGGTGCATGATCATTTTCTATGACTGCCTCTCTTACATTGCTAACGGGATCTTCTGCTAACCGCCAAAGAATCTTTTCCGGTGTGTTGGAATTTCTTGCAACTTCGGCTCTTACCACCCAATCACTATATGTTGCTAGCTGTTCAAGAAGCTCTTTTGGTGCATGATCACTTCTTGCAACTCCTGCTTTTACACGCGGATCTGGCTCTTTTGCTAACAACTCAAGAAGCTGTGGTGATTTAGTATTTAGTACAAGTTCCAGTTTTTGTTCAATGCTTAATTTTGCAATCAAATTTTGTAGCACTTTATCATCTTGTATATCTATTTTATACATTATACCACTTAAAAATAATATAGACAAGGTTTTAAAATTCAATATGGGTTTTTGAATAGTTAAATTCTTCCGTCTTGACTTTGCATAAGCTAATCACAGCTTAGCTTTGCGCTAAATCTAATCCCTACTTATATATATTTAAACGTTTATGCCCCATAATAAGCATTTAGATTTAGATGAGAAGCCAGCTTTCAAAAGCATTAACACACGGCGCTTCCTACTCCTCTGATACCGCTTATCTGTATCTTGGTGATGGCACAATACTTAAGGGCAAAGGTTTTGGAGCAAAAGGCGTTAGAAATGGCGAGCTAATATTCACCACATCGATGAACGGCTATCCTGAAAGCCTTACAGATCCATCATACATGGGCCAGCTACTTGTATTTACACACCCACTTATAGGCAACTATGGCGTGCCTGATAAGATCTACAAAAATGGCATACTGTCGAATTTTGAATCAGAGCACGTTATGGTAGAGGGTATTATAGTGGCAGAACTTACAGAAGGCAACTCCTGGAACAGCATTCTTACCCTTAGTGAGTGGCTTGCCAGAGAGGGCATACCTGGAATACAAGGAATAGATACAAGAATGCTGACAAAGAAAATAAGAAGCAGCGGTGCAATGCCGGCAGTGCTTTCAAATGGCATAAAGCTTACTAACAGCACTGTCAAGAGGCTTTTAGAAATAGACTATAGTAGTATAAACTTCATAGAACGCGCTTCTGTAAAAGAGCCCATTATATACAAGGGCAAACTGCCTGGCAATATAGTACTAATTGATTTTGGTGTGAAGCATGGCATACTTGAGGAGCTGCTAAAGATCGGCTATAATATAGTGCGCCTGCCATATAATGCGAGTCCTGAAGAAGTCATGTCATATAAGCCTGTAGGAATAGTATATAGCAATGGCCCTGGCAATCCAAATCTGCTCAGCAATGAAGTAAAAAACTTCCTTTCACTTTCTGAATACAAAGTACCCATATTAGGAATATGCCTTGGCCACCAGATTGCTGCCATAGCGTTCGGTGGCAAGGTAGTGAAGATGAAGTTCGGCCATCATGCAATAAACAAGGCAGTCGTTGAAAGTTCTACAAATAAAGGTTTTATAACAACACACAACCACGGCTTTGCGGTATATCCCAATAGTATGCCTGAAGGTGGCAAGATATGGTTTATAAGTCCAGATGATAATGTTGTTGAAGGCATAGAGTATAAGGACCGCAAAATTATAACGGTGCAGTTCCATCCAGAGGCAAGACCTGGCACAAATGATGCAAATTTTGTATTTGAGAAATTTAGGAGGATGCTGTGAAGAAAAACAGCTCTATAAAGAAAGTAATGCTTATCGGTTCTGGTCCAATAAAGATAGCTGAGGCCGCAGAATTCGATTATAGCGGCAGCCAGGCTCTGAAAGTGCTGCGTGAAGAGGGCATAGAAAGCATACTTGTAAATCCGAATGTTGCAACTGTACAGACGAGCTACAGGCTTGCTGACAAAATTTACATGTTGCCATTAAACACAGATTTTGTAAGCAGAGTAATAGAGCGCGAAAGGCCAGACGCAATAATGATTGGCTTTGGTGGCCAGACTGCCTTGTCAATGGGAGTTTCACTCTACAAGAAAGGCATATTATCTAAATACAATGTAAAGGTGCTTGGCACACCCATAGAAGGGATTGAAAAAGCGTTGAGCAGGGAGAAGTTCAAAGAGACAATGCGCAAACATTCTATACCTGTGCCCGAAAGCAGAAGTGCAAAAAGCGAAAAGGAAGCCATTAATGCAGCAAGTGAAATTGGCTATCCGCTGATGATAAGAGCAAGTTTCAATCTTGGTGGCAGAGGCTCTTCAGTAGTGAGAAGCAGAAAGCAGTTAGAGGATGCACTTAGGAAAGCGTTTGCCCAAAGCAGTGTTGGCGAGATACTGCTTGAAAAGTATCTAGAAGGATGGAAAGAGATAGAGTATGAAGTTGTGAGAGATAAGTTTGGAACAGTTGCAGTGACAGCATGTCTTGAAAACCTTGACCCAATGGGCACACATACAGGAGAGTCTATAGTTGTTGCACCTGCCCAGACTCTTGACAACTATATTTATCAGAAGATGCGCAGCGTTGCAATAAAAGTTGCAGAAGCTATAGGACTTGTTGGAGAATGCAATGTGCAATTTGCACTCGATCCAAAGAGCTACAATTTCTATGTAATAGAGACAAATCCTAGAATGTCGCGTTCTAGCGCCCTAGCCAGCAAAGCCACAGGCTACCCTCTTGCATATATAAGTGCAAAGCTTGCACTAGGTTATAGACTTCAAGATATCAGGAATAGCGTATCAAGAGCAACAACAGCGTTGTTTGAGCCAAGCCTTGACTATATAGTTGTAAAAATACCAAGATGGGATCTAGAGAAATTTGAAGGCGTCAAAAAAGAGATAGGCACGGAGATGAAGAGCATTGGCGAGGTAATGGCTATAGGCAGAAGCTTCGAGGAAGCGCTTCAGAAGGGAATAAGAATGCTTGACATAGGTGAAATCGGAGTTGTTGGTGGCCGCATATACAACTCAAAGATGAGCGCAAAAGAGGCTATTCAAAAATTGAAGGAGAAAAGATACTGGCCGCTCTATGCGGCAAAAGCCTTCAAAGAGGGCGCATCGGTAGAGCAAGTTTTTCGCACTACAATGATAGATAGGTTCTGGCTGAAAAAGATAAAGCATTTAGTTGAAGTATATGAATCCTACAAGAAGGGCAAAAGAGTTGCAATAGCATCGATGAGGGCGCTTGGCTTTAGCGCAGCACAGCTAGGTAGCAAGCTGGGCAGCAATAGCAACAATGTAATTATAAAGCAGATAGACACCCTTGCTGGTGAATGGCCTGCAGATGCAAACTATCTTTACTCAACATATTCTGGCAGCGAAGATGACATAAGACCAAAGAGAAATAAAAGAAGGCTATTAATAGCGGGAGCAGGTGTGTTCAGGATAGGCGTGTCTGTAGAGTTTGACTGGTCTGCTGTGTCACTTGCAGAAAGTGCAAAGCACTATTTCGATAAAGTAGCAATAATCAACTATAATCCAGAAACAGTTTCTACAGACTGGGATATGGTAGATGAATTGTATTTTGAAGAGCTTACTGCAGAAACAATAACCAACATATATAAGAAGATGCATTTTGATAAGCTTGCGGTTTTTGCGGCAGGCCAGATAGGCAACACACTCTCAAAAGCATTGCATAAAAGAGGTATATCGTTTCTTGGCACATCGGCAAGAAGCATAGATATAGCAGAAGACAGGCAGAAATTCTCAAAGCTTCTTGAAAAGTTAGGCATAATGCAACCAGAGTGGGTGAGCGCTAAATCTGTAAAAGAGATAAAAAGGTTCATAGATGATGTAGGATTTCCTGTTCTTGTCAGGCCGAGCTATGTGCTCAGTGGTTCTTCTATGAAAATAGCGCGCTCATGGAGTTCACTAAACAAGTATATCAGCGACGCGCATGCTGTTTCTTCAGAACACCCAGTAGTGGTTTCGAAGTTCATTAGCGATGCGGTTGAAGCTGAACTTGATTGTGCCGGCGATGGAGAAAATGTTATAGGCATAACGCTACAGCATGTCGAGGAGGCAGGCGTGCATAGTGGTGATGCAACACTTTTCACGCCTTATATAAACAGCGGATCTTCACAGGAGCGCATGAAAGAAATAGCATTAAGGCTAACAAGCGAATTAGATATAAGGGGCCCTTTCAACTTGCAGTTCATAGTTAAGGATGACAAGCCTTATGTTATAGAGCTCAACTTGCGCGCAAGCAGGTCAATGCCGTTCAGCTCAAAGTCTGTCGGAATAAATCTGATGGACTACTCGCTAAAAGGAATATTTGGAAAATACCAATGGAACGGGTTCTTTGAGCCCAGGCACATGTCATATGCTGTGAAATCGCCACAGTTTGGATGGTCGCAGCTTAGAGGAGCATACCCTGTTCTAGGGCCTGAGATGAGGAGCACAGGCGAAAGCGCTTCACTAGGTACTAGCTTAAATGATGCTTTGATAAAAAGCTGGCTTGGAGTATCACCTAACAACCTGCCAAAGAAGGCGGCGCTTGTTTATGGCAATTCCAACAAAGAAAGCCTTGAGGCTGCAGAAAAAACATTGTCAGAGAGTGTAGATACATACACGTTAGAAGGTTTTGAAATAGGAAGTGCAAAAAGCATCAAAGCAGAAAAAGCAGCAGAGATGCTGAGGAATAATAATATAGACATGCTTGTTACAGACAACGACCTGCGAAGATATGATTATATCGTTAGAAGGGCGGCTGCAGACTTCAATGTTCCGATGATACTCAATGGAAGGCTAGGCAAAGCTATTGCAGAGGCAGCAAATGCAAAAACAACAGCATATGATCTTAGAGAATACTGGAGTAGTAGAAGCCCAGATAAATGATGTTGAGCACAAAATCGGTGTTGTCCAATAACTAAATGGCAAATCCTCAGTTCACCTATTGTAGAGAGTGTATTCTCGGTATTCAAAAATACGTTTGGTGAATATACATTTTCAAAAACAAAGGAAATGAAAGAAAAGGAGTTGATGTTAAAGGCGTTGATTTATAACAAATACATCGCTTAATCAAACAAAAAGAAAATTTAGTATAAACTATGTTTGTTATTGCCTATTTATTGGACAAGGCCTTGACAAATAAATGTATTTATAATTTTTTATATATACTGCCTAACAATTGGCCTAACAATTGGTATTAAAGCCATTACACCAGCCCAAAAAATAGTCCAAGCAAGACCAAAAACAAAGTAAACAACTACTAATGCTACAATTGCTGAAAAAATTATTCCTATTATTTCCGCCACTTCTTTTTTAGTTAATATCATAATTTAATAGTAGCCATACAAACTTTTATGCTTTATCGTTTGTGTAGCAAGAGCAAAAACAATATAAGTAATCATTGTTGTTGCAATTGCCATACCGATTAACTTTTTGTCATCCTGTTTATCTATTCAAACACTACTTTTTGCCTAAAGTAGCATGGAAAAATTTTTCTAACTTATAGTCTTTTGCTAATTTATTTGCTGTCTTGTAAATATTGCTTGACCTGGATGATAAGATAATGAGAAAAATAAAAATGAGAACTGAGAAGATAAATAATTCTACAGCATAACCAAGAGATACACCAGATAATTTTGGATTTCCAATAACTATTGTAATAAGGGTAGAAAGTAATGCAATCAAAATCCCGAAAGTACCCATCGCAATAATGTCTAAATTATCTTTTCTTAGTGCAAGTATTCCAATCGCTTCTCTTGCTTCATCCCTAGTTAAACCATCTTTAGTTGCCATACTTAAGTTGTAACTGCATAAACATTTATGCTTTATCATTGGTGTAGTAATAAAAGTTTTTATAGTCTAAGTGCTATTAGTTTGTATACTCTACAACTATTGGATTGATAACTGTTACAGTATCTTGCGTGAATATACCAGGATCATAAAATACTAAAGAATATTGTCCTGCTGTTAAGCCGGCATTAATTGTGGCTCCTTGTGTATCTCCATAATAATATTGTGATGAAGTTATGCTACTTGGATTTTGTGTAAACGCACCATATTGAGCTGGGGTAAGTATTGCTACTTCTACTTTACCTTGTGAAGTATATGAACCAGTTATGTTTATCGAATAAGCACCTTGTGGAATTGAAAAATTAACAAATTCGTAATAACCCGGATTTAGAGAGAAAACTTGACCACTAGAGAATAATGTAAGTGTATGAATTTGGGGTATAGTAGTATAAATCGTAGAAGAGCTTGTTTGATATTGCTGAGTTCCATGACTTATCCCTAAGACATACGAAATCCCAGCAATTATCAATATAGCAACAATAATAGTAGCTATCCATCCTCCATTAATCTTAGTCCCTTTTTTATTAATCTTAGTTCCTTTTTCAATATTGTCTTGTCTTTCTTTTAAGTCATTCATCATTTGTAAGTATTCCTTTTTACTTATCTCCCCTTTAGCGTAACGATATTTTATTATTTTAAGAGGATCTTCTTCATTTGACATAATCTCATTCCTCTAAATCTTTTTTCATTTCTTCGTACTGCTTTTTTGTTATCTCTCCTTTCGCATAACGTAGTTTAAGCTGCTTTAGCGCTTCATCTTCTTTTACCTCCTCTTCTTTTGCTCTTTCGGAATCATTATGCACGATTTGTTGTTGGGCTTCCTTTGTGCTTCTTTTATTTCCTGGTATGAATAGGCCTAAGAGAAACAAGAGTCCACCTAAGATATAAGCTATTGGAACCAAGTTCAATAACAAGTTAATAGTGTTAACTTTCTGGCAGTCCTGTGCTACTGTTGCTGAGAGAGCACTGCCTATTGTGCCCAAAGGAGAGTTACAGGCACCACCAACTATTTGCAGCAGGCTTTGTTGCTGGGCAGATATAGAACTACTAAATCCAAAAGTTAACAACAATATCAAAAGCCCAAGAATTAGCAACCCAACTCTCATGTTTATCACTATTTTTCTCTTACCCTTCTTCTAAAAAACATAATTAAACTAACCACATAAACTTTTTATACTTTATTATCGGCATAGCAAGAGCAAGTCAATGCATTTTAGCAGAAAAATCAAGATCTCTGCTACTCTATTGCAAAATTGCTGGTAAAACTAACTCAAAAAATATGCCATAAAAAGGACGAAGCTGCAGAAGCTTTCCACAATTACAGCAACGTATGTACACAATCTCAGAAGAAATGATAAGCCAGTATCCCGAGGGGTAAAGAAAAAAGCGAAAGAGACAAATGGATCATAGATAATAGTAGCCGCTAACTAATTCTTTATTTCTAGCAGCTAGAAATTTGTTGCCGCAACAAACTACCTAAATTTTGAGCCGCCTAAAAACTTACGCCACGTTAAGTTGACTAGCAGCTTGTCACTGAGATATTCTAGAGTGGCAGCGGCTGCCAAAGGCGGCTGCCGCCTCTGAAGTACTTTAGAAAAGGCCTGCACGCGCACTGCGTTCGTCACCATCAGCTTTATTAAGGGGTTAAATCCTTATTAACTTCGACGTAAAAAGGTGTGCCAGAAAACGCGTTCAAAACCAGTGGACTTATAGACAAAAAAATCGTAGTCGACGACAGATACGCAAGCAAGTTTGCAGACGCAATCGAAAAGGCAAGAAGCCTGCTTAACGACGACAAAGGTGAGTGAAATGCTAGGCAAGATAATCGTTGCGTTGATTCTCGTGTTTCTAATTCTTTATTTAGCAGACTATCTGCACCTTCTGTCTTTTGCCTCTACTTACGGAGTGTCCATGCCTCCTGCACCTAGTAATCTGAGTGTAGGCAGCTTTGCGACGTTTGTCAAGCAGTCTTTCTCGACGTAGCTGTGATAGCATGCAGGAAATGCAAGTCGAAGAATACCAGAAGGAAATTGAAAGTGTGCTGCCTTTGTGTCAATACGACAGGATTAAGACAAAGTACCTAAACAAAGACGAGCTTATTGGCAAGAAGCTTCTGCTTATCAAGAAAGAAGAGCACAAAAAGTATTCAGAACCTTACTTTGTTCTGTGGATCGGCATAGTGGCACAAGAAGGCTTGCAAACCACAGACAGCGAAGGTAGAAGCTTAGCAATTTCAGTCTCGCACACACCACATAACGTTGCATTCTACAACAAAGTTCAGGCAGGCGACATATTTGTTATTTCTCAATATAGAGTCAAGAACGTGCTTGGCTATTCTTACAAGGTGGTGGATCATGGTGGACATTGACGAAATGGAGGATCTATTCAGGGAGTTCAAAGGCAAATGGTGCAGAATTTATTTTGACAGAGGTAAAGCAATTTTAAAGATTGTCGAGGTTTTAGACGGACAGCTGCTATGCGAGAACATAAGAGGCAGCAAGAAAATAGTAAATCTCTATGAGGTCAGGAATCTTGAGGAATTTAATGGTTTAATCTATGCAAGTGGCGAGTTGGTGCGTAATGGCGTTGTTGTTTCTAGTCAGCAGGCGATACAAAATGCAACTAAGTGAAGACGAAATAAGAAAAAGACAGCGGACTTTAAAGGAAAAGGCAGAACTCCTTAAAGAGTTAGGTCTAGATGAAGAACTATCTAGTGCTGCAAGTCTAATTGAAGACAAAAGCATTAAAGAAACAATAGAAAGGCACGATGACAGATGTAGCTACAATGCTTGTCCTCTTAACTTTTTGTCCTTTGGTCTTGACGAAAAAGGTGAGCTATTACAGTTCAGAACCTATGTACCTGGAGATCCTTCTGGTCATTGTAGTCTTGATAGGAAAACACGAGAATATATCTATTCAAAACTGCCTCCTATCTTGCAGGCACTGCTACCAAACAAAGCACTCGCAGACTACGAAATCCGTGAAGATAAGAAGCTTGCTGCAATGACACCAGAGGAGCGTGAGGCATACCTAAAAGCAAAAGAAGAAAACAAGCAACAATACCTCGCAAGAATGAAAGCACTCCAAAACAAGCTA
>Ga0080003_1000664_pt1 | contig 21438 bp, 18 predicted proteins | sample JossMetagenome_FD_69206 | JGI IMG/M metagenome (GOLD analysis project Ga0080003, IMG submission 69206) | Hot spring microbial communities from Joseph's Coat, Yellowstone National Park, USA - JC2_E (SPADES assembly) (version 2) | ecosystem: Environmental > Aquatic > Thermal springs > Hot (42-90C)...
TTTTTAATTTTGGTTATTAAAATAATATCGGAACTCTAAAAATAGCCATTTTTTTAGAGTTTTTTGGTTAGATAATCTTATTAAAATAACATATCTATTTAAAACGCCACTTTTGATACTGAACTATGAATAAATACTATCGAAGTTCTAAAGCCCCGTTTCGTTGAAAAGAATGCACGCTAGAGCGATGAGAGAGGTAGGGTTGGAGCAAAGCCGGTAGTGGTGAATTCGTTTGTTTTGTTTTGTTTTGTTTGGTTTTTTTGGTAAGTATGTTGTTTGTTTGGTTTGTTTAGGTTTGTTTGATTCTAAAACCGCTCTAGAATTAAAAATTTGGCTATTCTTTTTGCCGTGGTAAGCATCTAAGGCAGATGGTAATGTTTTTATAATAAAAATAGGTTGCAGATCAAAATACAACCTTATTTTTGATTCTTCATTCATTCATTTTGAACGAGGGTTCGGCGAATTCGCCGACAACCGTTACCAATATACTTTAATCCTTCGTTTTTTATCTAAGTAAAGATATAGATATAAAGTTTTTCGAGTAATTTTTGCAACGTAAAAACAGCATTTTTGCATAGAATTTGAGCTTAATCTTTCGCTTTATGTGTATTTTACGAAATGTTAAAACATAAGTTAAAAAGACATCAATGTAAATAGGGAATAAAAAATTAGAAATTTTTGGATCTACAAAGGGGTATGCCTTAAATTTTTGCTTTATTTTTGATGCTGATTAAATCCCAAATAATTGCAAAATACAAAGTTTTGCATTAAGATTGCACATCATGAAAATTGCTTTAGTTCACGATTGGCTGCCTATCTTGGGTGGTGCAGAAAAAGTATTAGAAAGCATTTACGAGCTTTATCCATCGCCTATTTATACATTAATTAAAAACAGCACGGCACTTAAAGGCTCTGCATTTGAAAATGCAACCATTCACACCTCTTTTATACAAAAGCTGCCATTTGCTAAAAATAAATATAGGAGCTATCTGCCGTTTTTTCCACTTGCTGTTGAGCAGTTCGATTTGTCGGATTATGATCTTATTATCTCTTCAAGCTATGCTGTAGCAAAAGGGGTACTTGTGTGGCCAAACCAAACGCACATTTGTTACTGTCACAGCCCCATTAGATACGCTTGGGATATGTATTTTGAGTATTTAAAAGATGCTAAGCTCGAGAAAGGCTTTAAAGCACTTATTGCAAAAGTTGTACTGCACTACATTAGAATATGGGATTATGCAAGCGCTCAAAGGGTAGATTACTTTATAGCAAATTCAATAAATGTGGCAAATAGAATAAAAAAATTTTACGGTAGTACCGCTACTGTAATATACCCGCCAGTTGATGTAGATAGGTTTGAGTTATGTGAGCAAAAAGAAGATTTTTACTTGACAGCATCTAGACTTGTGCCATATAAAAAGATTGATTTAATAGTGGAAGCTTTCTCAAATATGCCAAATAAAAAACTCATTGTATGTGGTGATGGCCCTCAGATGAATCTTATAAAGAAAAAGGCTGCACAAAATGTAGAAATAATCGGTTTTGCTTCGTTTGACAAACTAAAGTTTTACATGCAAAAAGCTAAAGCATTTGTTTTTGCTGCCAAAGAAGATTTTGGTATTGTGCCAGTAGAGGCTATGAGCTGTGGAACTCCTGTTATTGCCTATAAAGCAGGAGGTTCACTAGAAACAGTAGTTGAAAATGTTACAGGCATTTTTTTTAAAGAACAAAGTATAAAGAGTATTGTAGAAGCCGTAGAGCTTTTTGAAAAAAAACAAGAAACATTTGACCCAAAAACAATAAGAAGCCACGCTTTGCAGTTTAGTAAGCAGCGCTTTAGGGAACAATTTAGATCTTTTGTAGAAGAAAAGGTTTTAAACGCCCGATGAAAAACGCCGAACTGCTGAAAAAATTACTATCTGTATTACTCTCAATTACAGGGGATTTTGCTGCTTTTTGTGTATCTTTTGGTTTAGCTTTTTTAACAAGAAAGTACATTGGTCATATTATTCTCTTGCCAAAGTTTATTGTTTATGGCTACTTGTCAAAGTTTTTTTGGCTGCCTTTGGTTTATTTTTTCTTTTTTTCGATAGAGGGTTTATATACAAAAAAAATGCACTTTTGGTATGAGCTAAAGATACTTATAAAAGCTATTTTTATTTCTTTTATTGTATGTTTATCCATTGTTAGCATTGGAAAGCTTACAGATTTCATCTCAAGGTTGTTTTTGTTTTTTTTGCTTTTTTACAGCTTGATTGTTTTTCCAGTATTTAGGGTTGTTTTGAAAAACATCCTGTTTTTTCTTGGCATATGGAAAGAAAAAACTCTCATTATAGGCATTAGCCCAACAAGCATTAAGTTTGCTCAAAGTTTTAACAACAACAAATATCTGGGTTTAGATATTGTAGGTTTTGTTAGTCAAATGAAAGAACATGTTGAAGGCTTTAGAATAATTCCTCTTTCGCATGCCAAAAAAATAACCACAGAGCTTAACATTAGTACAGTTATAATAGATGAAAACGCACTAAACGAAGAAGAAGCATCTAAAATCTCTAATGATCTGCGTTTTTTTGTAAGCCGTGTTGTTTTTATTCCAAAAAAACATTTAATTTTTCTTTTTAACAGCGAGATAAACTACCTTTTTGTAGAAAAGATTTTTATTTTAAGCGTAAAGAACAATCTAAAATCTCTAACAAATAGAACGCTAAAGAGGATATTTGATTTGTTTGTAAGCATAGCTTTACTGCCTTTTTTGATGGTTGTGATGTTTATTATCGCTGTCATGATAAAGCTTGATTCAAAAGGAAGCGTTTTTTATGTCAGCAAAAGGCTTGGTCAAAACGGCAAGCTGTTTAACTTTTTGAAATTTCGCACTATGTATGAGGATAATGATGAACTTTTAAAAGAATACCTATCAAAAAATGAAAAAGCTCGATCAGAATGGGAGCACTACAAGAAACTAAAAGATTTTGACCCCAGAGTAACGAGGTTTGGGCGGTTTTTGCGCAAAACTTCCCTAGACGAGCTGCCCCAGATTATAAATGTGTTGCTTGGCCAAATGAGCCTTGTAGGGCCAAGACCCTATTTGGAATCAGAGTTAGATAGAATAGGAGATTCTATTGGCACTATTTTGCTAACAAAGCCTGGTATTACTGGATTATGGCAGGTATCTGGTAGAAATGAACTAGAATTTCAAACGCGCGTGGACCTTGATTGCTTTTATGTAACTAACTGGTCTTTGTGGTTTGATATAATAATCCTTTTAAAGACAATTTATGCGGTATTAAAACAAAAAGGAGCATACTAATGAGTATTGATCCAAAAAAACTATCTTATCAATTGTTGTACATTAGTGCCTTGATGTTTGCTGTCTTTGTTGCTACATCCATTGCTGCAGACAGCTTAGCTATTAGTGTTGGGCTTATTGGTTTGATAATGATGATTGCTAGTAGACAATTTAGATTTAAACGAAGTGATGTACCCCCCGCTTTGTTTTCTGCCACTTATTTTTGGTCAAGTATATTTTCGCTAAACCCATTACATAGTTTAATGGACTTTCACTATATTTGGCATTTTGCTCCATACTGGATTGTCTCACGCATAAAAAACAATTACCAGACAATTATTAAAGTGCTGGCTGTTTTTATTATTATTAGTGCCTTTGGTGTATATTTTAACGCATTTTTTTGCATAAAGCCTGCAGATATTTTCAGCATAGGTTTATCGCACTTGCATTTTTCATACCCCAGCAAAGCATGCGCTCCAGAAGGGTTTTCTGGTTTTCCATCCTACATAGGCGCAATTATGCTAATTTCCACATTTTTCTTTGGAGTATTGGGCTTTTTTCCAAAAAAAAGCTTTATATAATAACATCCATTCTTGCTTTGATTGCTGTAGTTTTAACGCAAGAGCGACAGGATTGGTTAGGTCTGCTTGTTGGTGTGTTGTTTATACCATTTTTTTAGAAGCAAAAAAATATGGTTAATTTACCTCATTGGTGCAGTATTAGCGGTCGGAATTAGCCAAACAAGTTTTGTACAAAATCGACTGCACTATACACTGCATTTTACAAAAGATCCAGATATAGTGATTCGTTTTGCAATGATTAAAGCTTCTTTTGATATATTTAACCACTCAAGTATAACAGGAAAACTTACTGGCTATGGTTCTCACTATGCCAGCAAAATCGTCCATGATGATACCGTTTTTTTTATAAGCAGTTGGCAAATAAGTACCATATAAACCCAAATGCAAATATTTCTACAGTCATTGATAACTATTACATAAACATTTTAATGAGCGCAGGCCTTGTGGGACTCTTGCTAATTTTAACCGCTTTTTTAATGCTTTTAGTAAATAATATAAAAGCCATAAAGTACGCTGAAGGCGAAAAGAAGAGTATTTTAATTGGTATGAGCTTAGGTCTTATTGCATTTTATGTAGCAAGTGGTTTTGATAATCTGCTTGGAAGCGCGCAGGTAAGTATATTTTTATCTTTTATGCTGGGCATCAATAGCTTTGCATTAGAGGATGAAAAATAAAGACAGACTGTTTGTCTTTACTTTTTCTTCATTACATATATTTAATTTTGTTTATTATATCAGAAGAGTCCCAGATTTTGATAGACTCATTGAGCCCTAGCAAATACATCAAGAAATACACAAAATCAATATACAAAAATGCGCTAAAAAAGAAAGAAGAAACCAAAAAAGATACAAATGCTATTGTGGTTGATTTATTGAAAGCAATGGAGAATTTAGAAATAGGTTTTGCGTTTAAGTTATTCTTTAGTATTATAAAAATTGACGCAAAAAGCAGTAATTCGCCAATTATCCCGTATTCTATCAGTATTTGAAAGTAAAGACTATCCATACAGCCAATGCCGTTTAGTTTGGTGTATGAGCTGCAATGCAGTGAGTATTTATCACATATGCTTTTAAAGCTTGAGATTTTGTACGGAAGTATTGCTTTATCTGCGTTATTTAGGCCAAAGCCAAAAAGTATGGTTTTTAAATCTTGTTTGGGCATAGCTTTGATAGCAGCATCCCACTGGGCAAATCTTAATAATATGCTGGTGTTTGTACTGTATTTTATTGCTTGATTGATTCTTTGTTTAATAAAACCAATTTGCAGCAAAAACACAAAAATTAAAACAACTGCACTGTAATAAAATACCAAATGTTTTCTTTTGAATTTTTTTACAAAAAATGGTATCAGCATAACCCCAATTAAAAAGCCTAATATTGCAGATCTTTCCTGAATCAAAAACAATGACAAAAAACTAAATAAAGCGCTTGTATAGTAAATAATGCTTTTATGGTAAAAACTCAAAGTTATAAACACCAAAGCAAGCATCATAACAATTGAGCCAGTGGCTTGAACACTTGTTGACCACAAACTATTTCCATGTAGTGGTGGAAAATAAAAATGAATGTGCTGGGAAAATAAATCTGTTATTTGATATCCAAAAAATGCATTTATAATAATGCATATTGATGTAAAAATTGTTACCAAACCCAAGAGGTTTACAATAGCTTTGTGCTTTTCGCTTAGTCTGCTTAGTATAAAATAAGGCAAAAATAAACGAATGGGGTTTAGATTGGTAAAGCTGTTTTTAATATCTACACCAAAGACAGACAAAAGGTTTTGTATAAACAAAAGGCCTATGGGTGTATCGTTTCTTTTGAATTTAAATGTTTTAGACAAAAGCGCTGTCAGTAAACCTACAAAGCCTATCGTTAATGCTATATTGGTAATAGCTATAGAAGTTGTAAGCCCTATTGTAAGTAAAATTGTGCTAATCAAAATAAATTTTCTGCTAAAATAGTCAAGTGATGGAAACTCAAGGTTTCTTAAAAACGAGTAATTAATAAAAAAATTTTTTTGCATAAAAACTTCTGCTAACTTTTTGCTTTCAAAATATTATATTATGAAGCATTTTATGTCAAATGTTAGGTATTTAAGAAAAAAATGCACAACCAAAAACGAATTTTTTGGCGCTTTGGTAATAAAAATTTTGACAAATTAACAAAACAAGCTATTATAAAGCGTAAGTAGCGGTTATGGAAAATAAAAAACAAGATTTAAGCTATTTTTTCACAGCATACAAAAAAGAAACAGCCATAATCAAAGCATTAAAAGAAGGCTACAGCAAAAAAGAGGTTGGTGAGTTTTTACATTTGTCAGTTGCTTCAATTAACAAAACACTCTCAATTTTTATGCAAAAGAAAAAGCTTTTTGAAAGACTTAGAGCACAAGGTTTATTTTGGAGCTATGATAATAATATTGATTATGCTGAGTTCAGCGAGAGTGTTTTTATTGAGCATACGCTGAAGTACGGCGATTTTTACGATATAAAAGAAATAGTAAAGCTTTTTGGCAAAAGAAAAGTAAAAGATGTTTGGGAAAAAACTATGAAGTATGATACTAGGTTTATAAAAGTAAATTACCTTATTGCTCGAGTATTTTTGGGATTAAAGATAGAAGTTGATGATTTAAAAAAGGCAAAAAATGCAAGACTTGAAAAACTTAAATTACTTATTACCTAAAACTCAGGATGTTTTGAAACATACAACCCAAAACGATTACTTATCTAATTTTGTATTAGTTGGTGGAAGCGCTTTGGCATTGCATATTAAGCATAGAAAAAGCGAAGATTTGGATTTTTTCACATATGATAGAAATAAATTTGACATCAAGAAAATAGAAACACTTTTAAAAGATTTTAGAGAATTTCAAATAGTAAACATTTCAGATGAGCAGGTAGATTGTATTATAGATGGCGTTAAAGTTACTTTTTTTGATGCAAAGTGGGGCTTTTTAAAACCAAAATCTGTTAATCGATTCAATCTAGCAAATTTAGAGCAGCTAGCCATTATGAAAACAAATGTGCTGTTTTTAAGAGCAAAATACAGAGACTACTATGATATGTATTTTTTGGCAAAAAATTTTGGCATTAAAAAGATTTACGAGCTAGCAAAAGATGTTATAGAAGGTATAAATTTCAAACTTTTTGCTGCAGCATTAGTTTATGTTGATGATATTGAAGATGAAAACATTGATTATTTAGAGCCTGAATGCAAAATATCTTTAAAAGAAATAAAAGAGTATTTTGAAGAAGAGCTGAAAAAGATATAGCCTTATGCCTTTTAAAATAGCTAACGAAATTTAAAAATCCAAATTATTAGTCTTTGGGTGTGTTTTAGCTCTCATAAGTTTCACAAACAGCATAATTATTGACAAAATTAGAGCCATTTGGTAGATTAAGCTGGTAAGTTTTGAAAGGGTTTTTTAGCGCTTTTTGCAGGAAGCGCTTTGTGTGGAAGGTTTGTAAACAAGGCTATTAAAAAAAGTTTAAATTGCCGTTTAATCAATAAAAGCACAAGGTGGTTTTGATGAGAGGTCTAAAGTTAATTGCTGGCTCAGCCAACAAAGAGTTATCCCAAAAGATAAGTTATTATCTCAATGAGCCGATTGTTGATACAGAGATTTCGCGCTTTAGCGATGGTGAGGTTTCCGTTCAGATAAAAGAAAATATAAGAGGCTCAGATGTGTTTTTAATATGCTCTTTATCTAGACCAGTTAATGAAAACATCATGGAAATGCTTGTCACAATGGATGCTATCAAGCGCTCAAGCGCAAACTCTCTTACGGTAGTGCTGCCTTATTACGCATACGCAAGGCAGGATAGAAAGGTAAAGTCGCGCGTGCCTATAAGCGCAAAGCTGATGGCTGACTTGTTGACTGTATCTGGGGCTGATAGGATTGTAGCTATGGATTTGCACGCAGGGCAAATTCAGGGTTTTTTTGATATACCTGTGGACCACTTGTACGCATCGCCTGTTATTGCTAACTACATTCGTGAGCTTAACAAAGAAGATATTGTAATAGTTTCGCCTGATGCTGGCGGTGTAGAGCGCGCAAGGGAACTTGGAAAAAAATTAGGCTCTAGCCTTGCTATCGTGGATAAAAGGCGCCCTAAGCCCAATGTAAGCGAGGTGCTGCATATAATTGGTGATGTAGAAGGAAAAACCGCCGTGCTTGTGGATGATTTGATAGATACAGCAGGCACGATTGTAAACGCTAGCATTGCTTTGGCAGAAAAAGGCGCGCGTGAGATTTATGCGTGCTGTACACACGCTGTGCTTTCTGGGCCGGCGCTCGAGCGTATAGAAAACTCGCCCATTCAAGAGTTAGTTGTAACAGACACACTTGTGTGGAACGCTCAAAAAGATTGCAAAAAGATAAAAACGCTTTCTGTTGCTAACCTTATAGGAGAGGCAATTAGAAGAATTTACAATAAAGAATCAGTCAGCTCACTGTTTGACTAAAGGGAGGAACAATGCAGTTTAAAGCACAAATCAGGGATGCAAAAGCAAAGGCACTAAGAAGACAAAATCGCATACCCGCTGTAATTTATGGACGCGGACAAAATCCAATTAATATCAGTTTGGATAAAAAAGAAACGGTTGCCATTTTGAGAAAGGCAAGGCGAACGGATATTTTTGAAGTTGCTTTTGAAGATAAAACATTTAGGTGCATTATAAAAGAAGTGCAAAAGCACCCTGTTACATCTGATGTTTATCATGTGGATTTTTATAAGTTTGACCCAAGCAAGCACATTAATATAGAAGTGCCCATTGTGTTAAAAGGAGATGCAAAAGGTGTAAAAGCAGGCGGCGACCTCTACCAGCCAAGAAAACGAATTGCACTTAACAGTTTACCCGACAGAATACCACACGAGATAGTGCTTGATGTATCAAATTTAGATATAGGTGATTCTATACATGCTTTTGATTTGGAGCTTCCAGAAGGCGTAAAAATCGCAAGCACCAAAAACTTTGAAATCGTGGGTGTTGTAGGTAAGTCTAAAGAAGAGCAAACAGCAAAAGAGCAAGAAAGTCAGGCGCTAGATTCAGGGTCTAAGTAGTCATTAAAAGCAACATGCATGCAGTTGTGGGGCTTGGTAACCCAGGTGAAAAATATGCAAATACATTTCACAATGCGGGTTTTTGGGCTTTAGATGAGCTTGGCAAGACAATAAATGCGCAGTTTAGTAATATTAGTAATTTTAAGTCTAAAGTCGCGATTTGTTTTATAGAAAACTACAAGGTTGTGCTTGCAAAACCCACTACATATATGAATCTAAGCGGTACAGCAGTAGTGGCTATTTTGCAGTTTTATAAGATTGGCGTGGAAGATTTGATTGTTGTAAGAGACGATATTGATATGGAGTTAGGCAAAATAAAGCTCAAGCAAGATTCGTCAAGCGGCGGGCACAAGGGCGTGCAGTCAATTATTGACGCTTTAGGCTCAAAAGCTTTTATACAGGTAAAAATCGGTGTTGGTAGAAATGACAATGTGTCTGATTTTGTGCTAAAAAAATTAACCGACGAAGAAAAAACGATACTTGCCAAAAGCGCTAAAGTTGCCGCTCAAGCTACCATACAAATAGTTACAGAAGGTTTTGAAAAAGCAGCAAACAATTACAATAATAGGTTTGCTTTAGATGTTTAGGTATGAGAGTTTTAAAGCGTGACACTATCAAACGGAGTTTTAACTTTAGAGTTTATTGTGATTTTTAATGCAAGTATGTAAAAGAGTTTAAGTATGGGATTAAAGAAGCTAAAAATTAGAGATAAAATTGTAGAGCACTGCATTATACAAGGCGGTATGGGTGTAGGTGTAAGCCTGTACCCACTAGCCAAAGCTGTAGCTCAAAACGGCGGTATTGGCGTTATATCAAGTGTTGCTTTGGATAGACTGCTTTCTAAGCGAAACGGTAAAAAGTACTCTATATACGAAGCATGCGAAGAAGAAGTAGCTTTAGCTAAAGACGGGTCAAACTGCATAGGCATAAATATTATGGTTGCTGTGCAAAAAGACTATGAGGCAAGCGTTAAAGGCGCAATTGCAGGCGGTGTAGACATTATTATATCTGGCGCAGGACTGCCTACAGAGCTTCCAAAGGTAGCTTCAAGCAAGGATGTGGCGCTTGTGCCTATTGTGTCGAGCCTGAGGGCTTTTGATATTATTTGCAAGCGCTGGGAGCGTTTTGGGGCAAGACCAGATGCAGTGGTAGTAGAAGGGCCACTTGCAGGCGGGCATTTGGGGTTTCGGTTTGCCGATTTAGAAAAAGAAGAAAACAAACTTGAAAATTTACTGCCACCTATAAAAGAAAAAGCTATAAAGTGCGGTGATATCCCGGTTATTGTAGCTGGAGGTATATACACGCACGATGATATAAAGAAATTTTTAGATATGGGCGCAGATGGTGTGCAAATGGGCACGCGTTTTTTGGCAACATTTGAAAGCAGTGCTACTTTTGAGTACAAGCAGGCAGTGATTAGAGCCGATAAAGATGATATTGTGGTAGCATATAGGCCGGGTTCACCTTCGGGTTTACCATTCCGTGTGATAAAATCCTCGCCGATGTATCAGGATGCGCTGCTTGCAAAAAGGCACCCAAACTGTGATAAAGGCTACTTGTTAAATAAAGATGGCTACTGCCCTGCTATGGTGGATAATATAAATTACTTTTGTATATGCAATGGTCTGCTCTCAAGCGCAGGTTACAACAGCGACAAAGAAAAGCCTATTTATACGGTTGGCGCTAATGCGTATCGTGTTGATAGGCTTTTAAGTGTAGAAGAACTAATGAAGGAGCTGGTATATGGTTAAAGATATAAATGTTGGAATTTTTGGTCTAGGTACTGTAGGCTGCGGTGTCGTAAGAATTTTGCAGGATAATGCCGATGTAATAAAAAAGCGATTGGGGTTTGGCATAAATATTAAAAAAGTGTTTTCCCGCACCACAAAATGCAAGAATTTGCTAACAAACTTGAGTTTTGCAAAAGATTACAAAGAGCTGTTTGACGAGGATATAGATATTGTGCTTGAGCTAATTGGCGGCATTGATGTAGCGCGCAGGTTTGTTGTAGAGGCTTTAGAGCACAAAAAACACATTGTAACTGCAAATAAGGCGCTTCTTGCAAACTACGGCATTGAGATTTTTTCAAAAGCAGCTCAAAACGGCGTTAAAATAGGTTTTGAAGCTTCCGTTGCAGGGGGCGTGCCCATTATAAAGGTTATCACAAGGGACTTAATGGCTAACAACATAAAAAGCATAAAAGCAATTGTAAACGGTACCTGCAACTACATTTTAAGTCAGATGTTTGAAACGCACGAGTCTTTTGAAACTATTTTAAACAAGGCGATTAAAGAAGGCTACGCAGAACGCGACCCTTCATTTGATATAGATGGCATTGATTCGGCTCAAAAAATGGCAATTTTGGCAGCTATCAGTTTTAACGCAAAAGTTGAAGAAAAAGATGTATATGTTGAAGGCATAAGGGATATTGACTTTATTGACATAGATTTTGCACGACAGTTAGGCTATAGGATAAAACTCTTGGGCATTGCAAGTATGAAAAACGATAGGCTATTGGTGCGCGTTGCGCCTTTTTTTGTAGAAGCAGACAATGTGCTTGCCAAAGTTGATGGTGTGTATAATGCAATTAGCGTTATCTCAGATATGACAGGCCAAACTACCTATGTAGGCAAAGGCGCAGGTAGTTTACCTACAGCCTCATCTGTGGTGGCAGATATTATTGACATTGCCAAAAACTTTGAACCCTACAAAGCACAAGATACACTTTCAAAGGGTGTTTTTGAGAAAATTGAGTTTGTGGATGTTGACAGTCTTGAGTCTCATTTTTATATAAGGTTTAGCGTTATAGACAGCGTTGGCGTGCTTGCAAATATTGCCTATGTTTTAAGCAAATACGATATCAGCATAAAAAGCGTTGTACAGATGGGAAAGGGTCTTGATGTAGTGCCGCTTTTGGTTTTGACGCATAAAGCTAAAGAGTCCAACATTAAAAAAGCAATTAAAGAGATTGAGCGGGATCATAAAAGTATAATCAAAAACAGCACTGTTTTAATAAGGGTTTTGGATTAAAAAGAGGTGTTAGAATGAGTGGTAAATTATGGGATGGGCGCTTTAGTGTTCAAGAAGATAAGCTTATGGAGGAATTCTCGCAAAGTATAAGCTACGATAAGCGTCTGTACAAATATGACATAGCAGGCAGTATTGCCCATGTTAAAGGTTTAGCAAAGCAGTCGATTATACTTGAAGAAGAAGCAGAAAAAATAATTGACGGTTTACGCAAGATAGAAAGGCAGATTGAAGCAGGCGAGTTTGATTTTGACCCGCAAGATGAAGATATACATATGGCTATAGAGCGCGCACTAATTAATTTAATTGGAAAAACGGGAGGCAAGCTCCACACTGCGCGTTCAAGGAATGACCAAGTAGCGCTTGATGAGCGTTTATACTTAAGGGATGTAAGCATTACTATCATAGAAAAACTTGACTCTTTGCTAAAAAATCTCGTGCTTTTTGCAAAAGAAAACATTGATGTTATTATACCGGGTTTTACGCACATGCAGCACGCCCAGCCAATCTTGTTTTCACACTACATAATGGCTTTTTATGAAAAGTTTAAACGCGATAAGGAGCGTTTTTTAGACACAATAAAGCGCATTGATATTATGCCGCTTGGTGCTGGGGCGCTTGCTGGCACAATCTGGCCTATTGATAGACACTATGTGGGTAGTTTGCTCCAATTTACACAAATATCTAAAAATTCTATCGATGCGGTATCAGATAGAGATTTTATGATAGAGTTTTTAAATAATTGTGCGATTTTTTCTATGCATGCTTCAAGGCTAGCAGAAGATTTTATCATTTACTCTTCGCAGGAGTTTTCTTTTATAGAACTACCAGATGAGTTTTCTACGGGCTCAAGCATAATGCCTCAGAAGAAAAACCCAGACAGCTTGGAGATAATAAGGGGCAAAACAGGTAGGATTTATGGCAATTTGTTTGCTCTGCTAACTGTCATGAAAGGCTTACCGCTTGCATACGATAGAGATATGCAAGAAGACAAAGAAGCGCTATTTGACACGATTGACAATTGCTTGATGATTATTGAGATATTAACAAAACTGATAGTAAAGGTTAAAGTAAACAAGCAAGAAATCACTAAAGCCTTAGAAAAGGGCTTTATCACGGCAACAGATTTAGCTGACTACTTAGCAATTAAAGGTTATCCTTTTAGGGATGCTCATAAAATTGTTGGCTCAATTGTAGCCTATGCTATAAAAGAAAATAAAACACTGTCTTCTATGAGTTTGGAAGAGTATAAACAGTTTGCTGAAATTATTGAAGAGGATGTTTATGATTTTATAGACTACAGGCGCAGTGTGGACAAGAGAAAATCCTATGGTGGCACATCTAGGCAGAATGTTTTAAATCAAATAGAAGAAGCGCTAAAAGAAGGAAACGAAAACAACGAGCACGCAGATTTATGTCCAAGATGCGCCTACAGGATCAAAATTTACAAAAACCCATCTTTAACTGTGGATTGTATAATAGAAAAAGACAACAAAATCTTGCTTATCAGCAGAAAAAATTATCCGTTTGGTTATGCTTTACCAGGCGGTTATGTGGATTATGGCGAAAGTGTAGAGCAGGCTGTGATTAGAGAAATGAAAGAAGAAACGAACCTTGAGATTGTAGAGCCAAAACTTTTTGGTGTTTACTCAGACCCAGCAAGAGACCCAAGAGGCCACACGGTAAGCGTGGTTTTTTACGCTAAAACATCCGCAAACCCAGTGGCTGGAGATGATGCTAAGGATTTAGGCTTTTTTGATTTAGATAATTTGCCAGAGCCTATAGTATTTGATCACTTAAAAATTTTGAAAGACTATAATGAATTTAGAAAAAAGATACAATACTAAAGGCGAACTCATTCACATCATTATCAATGAAGACTTTTCAAATATTGACAATAAAAAAGTAAAAATTGGCAACACATACACATACCTTGCGCTCATAAATATCTTAAAAAACAGAAATATCAAAGATATTGATGGTTTTTTGAAACCATCGCTGTCCCAGCTTTATGACCCCTTTTTACTAAGTGATATGGATTTGGCAGTAAGCCGCACAGTTGAAGCGCTTAAGAAAAAAGAGCACATTTGCATTGTAGGCGATTACGATGTAGATGGCATTACTGCATGCTCCATTTTGATAAATTTTTTCCAGGAGATTGGCGCTAAAGTTAGCTACTACATACCCAAAAGGGAAGATGGCTACGGATTGTCGCTTCCTGCAATAAAGTTTGCAAACCAAAAGGGTGCAAAATTAATCATAACTGTGGATAACGGTATATCTAGTCAAGATGAAATAGAGTTTGCTAGGATGCTTGGCATAGATGTTATTATTACGGATCACCACGAACCAAATACCATACCTAACGCATACGCAGTCGTTAACCCAAAAATGAGAAACTCTAAATACCCATTTAGAGAACTTGCTGGTGTAGGCGTAGCATTTAACTTTTTGCTTGCTTTAAGAAAAACCCTGCGTGATAGGAATTTTTTTACGAAAGAGCCAAATTTAGCCAATTATTTAGACCTTGTTAGTTTAGGAACACTAGCTGATGTTGTGCCGCTTGTTGATGTAAATAGAATATTTGTAAAGTATGGTTTGTCAAAAAGCTCCAAAGCACTTGATAAGCTAAAAGCGGTATCAAGAATTTCATCTAACTTAAGTGCCTACGATGTAGCATACAAAATAGCACCGCGCATAAACTCTGCTGGCAGGTTAGCCGATGCCAATTTAGCCATAGATTTATTTACAACTACACAGGAAGTCAAGATGTTAAAGATTGCAAGTTGGTTAGATGAATTAAATATAAAGAGAAAAAGTCTTCAGCAAAAAATTTTACAAGAAGCAAAATCAATGGTTGGCAACGCAAAATATTTAGATGCCATTGTTGTAAGCGGTAAATGGCACAGGGGTGTAATTGGGATTGTAGCAGGAAACTTAGCAAGGTTTTACAGAAAACCTTCGATTGTTATATCAGAGGATAACTATTTGTGCGTTGGCAGTGGCCGCAGTGTTGAATCTATCAATCTGTTTGATGTGATAAAACGCAATGAAAATTTAATAGACAAATTTGGTGGGCATAAATTAGCCGTGGGTCTAACATTGAAAAAAGAGTACATAGATCCCTTTAGAGATGCTGTAAATAAAGAAGTTGCAAACCTAAAAGTCAATACACAAAACCAACTCAAAGTTGACTTAGCTTGCGGTATGGAGCTTTTTGACAATAGTGACTTACTAGACAAGCTAAGGGAGCTTGAGCCATTTGGCGCAGGACACGAAGAGCCGATTTTTTTTGTAAGAAACGCAGTATTAAAAGATATACAAAAAAAAACTTACCATAATTTGCTCCTTTTTGATTTTAACGGTAGGTTGAAATCTTTTGTTGCTTACGAGACAGATAATTTAGCAATCAATGAGCGCTACAGCGTAGCCTTTTACATAACTTTTAACAAAACATACAGTAATTTTACCATTAGAGATATATTCAAGGAGTAAATATATGAGTTTTAGCGAGAATGCCATTACAGTTTTAAAATCACGCTACCTTAAAAAGAATGAGCTAGGCGAAGTTATAGAAACACCAGATGAAATGCTAAAAAGAGTGGCTAAGCACATAGCACAAAATGAAAAAGATTTTGATTACTGGTATGAAAAGTTTTATGAACTTATGGCATCTTTAAAGTTTTTGCCCAATACGCCTACTTTGGTTAACGCTGGAAACCCACTGGGACAATTATCTGCCTGTTTTGTTTTGCCCGTTGGCGATTCTATGGAAGAGATTTTTGAAGCGGTTAAGCAGACTGCCATTATACACAAAACCGGAGGCGGTACGGGGTTTTCTTTTAGTAGATTGAGGCCAAAGGGCGAGGTGGTGCAGTCTACAAAAGGTGTAGCCTCTGGGCCTGTATCGTTTATGAAGGTATTTGACTGCGCAACTGAATCGGTTAAGCAAGGCGGTGTAAGGCGTGGCGCCAATATGGGCATATTAAGGGTTGACCACCCAGATATTATGGAGTTTATACACTGCAAAGAAAAAGAAGGCGAAATCTCAAACTTTAACATAAGTGTAGCTATAACAGATGAATTTTTAGAAAAGCTAAAAAACGATGAAGAGTATTATTTGATTAACCCCCATACCAAAAAAAGCGCAAATAAACTAAAAGCATCGCTTGTATGGGATGAAATCGCCACAAGTGCATGGAAAAACGGTGAGCCCGGCCTAGTGTTTATTGATAGAATAAACAAACTGCACCAGATAAAAGGTGTTGAAATTGAAGCAACTAACCCCTGCGGTGAACAGCCACTTTTGCCTTACGAATCGTGTAACCTGGGTTCGATTAATTTATCAAAGTTTGTAAAAGATGGTGAGATTGAGTGGGATGATTTAAAAGAAACTGTACATACTGCTGTGAGGTTTTTAGACAATGTAGTTGATGTAAATAACTACCCCATTGAGCAGATCAAAAACGAGACGCTAAAGAATAGAAAAATCGGTCTGGGCATAATGGGTTTTGCCGATATGCTTGTGGACTTAAATATAGCATACAATAGCAAAGAAGGTGTAGAAACAGCAAGCAAAGTAATGGGTTTCATACAAACCCAAAGCCATATCGCTTCAAGCAATTTAGCCAAAGAGAGGGGTTGCTTTCCTGCGTGGGAGCATAGCATTTACAAAGACCAAAATATACTGATGCGCAACGCTACAACCACAACCATAGCGCCTACTGGCACTATATCTATGATAGCAGACTGTGCTTCTGGTATAGAACCATATTTTACGCTTGCTTATTATAAGCAAGTGCTTGATGGTAAAAAACTAAAGTATGTTAATGAGCATTTGCTTAATAGACTTCAATCAAGCGGGGTTAATACAGAAGAGTTTTTGGAAGAGCTTATAGCAAATGGCGGCAGGCTAAAAGGTTTAAGTTTGCCCAAACAGATTGAGAATTTGAGCAAGATTTTTGTAACATCGATGGATATGGACTACAAAGCTCACATTGATATGCAAGCTGCGTTTCAAGCCTACACAGATAATGCAGTATCAAAAACAATTAATATGCCTAATTCAGCTACGGTAGATGATGTAAAACAGGCTTATTTGTATTCAATAGAAAAAGGTTTAAAAGGTTTAACTATATACAGAGATGGCTCAAGAAATGTGCAGGTGTTAGTGTCTGCTTCTTCTAATAAAAGCCAAACTCAATCAATCAAGCGGGGTCGCATTTTAAAAGGCATAACAGAAAAACTTAAAACTTCACGCGGCAGTTTGTATGTGACGGTAAATACATTAGATGGAAAGCCTATAGAGGTTTTTGCCAATATTGGCAAATCGGGTGGCGACATATCGGCTTTGTCTGAAGCTATAGGCAGGCTGATTTCAATTGCTTTGCAAAATGGTGTTGATGTAGAAAAAATTGTCGGTACACTTATAAACATTACAGGTGCTCAACCAATCTGGAACGAAGGCAGGTTAATTAAATCTGTGCCAGATGCCATCGCGCAAGTCTTAAAAGATAATTTTTTAGAAAAGAAGGTTGAAAAAAATTATGAGGAATGCCCTGAGTGCGGTGGTGTTTTAGAAGAAATAGAAGGTTGCGCTGTATGTAAAAACTGTGGTTACTCGAGGTGTAGTTAATGGATATTGAAAAATTGGTAAATGAACAGTTTGAGCAAATCAAACGAGGTAGTGTAGAAATAATAGAAGAAGACGAATTAAAAGAAAAGATAAAAGAATCAATCCAAACAGGCAAACCGCTAAAAATTAAAGCGGGCTTTGACCCTACAGCAAAGGATTTGCATCTTGGCCATACTGTGCTTATACAAAAATTAAAGCATTTTCAAGATTTAGGCCATGAAGTTTATTTTTTAATAGGTGATTTTACCGCCACGATAGGTGACCCCACAGGTAAAACCCAAACGCGTCCAGCACTGTCTAAAGAGAAAGTTGAAGAAAACGCAAAGACATATAAAGAGCAGGTATTTAAGATTTTAGACAAAGATAAAACAAAGGTTGTTTATAATTCTACATGGTGCAATAAGCTGACCGCAGCTTCCTTAATTGAGCTTGCAGGTCATATGAGTGTGGCTAGGATGCTTGAGCGCGATGATTTTGAAAAAAGGTACAAAAGCGGCAAACCTATATCCATAAAAGAATTTTTATACCCATTAATTCAGGGGTATGATTCAGTTGCTTTGCAAGCTGATGTAGAACTTGGCGGCAGCGACCAAAAATTTAACCTATTAGTAGGAAGGAGTCTACAAGCAAAATTTAACCAAAGACCCCAAAGCATACTTATGATGCCTATACTTGAAGGTACAGATGGTAAAAATAAAATGAGTAAGTCTTTAGGCAACTATATTGGTTTAAACGATAGCCCTAATAATATGTACGGCAAAATTATGTCTATATCAGACGAGCTTATGTTTAGGTACTATGAATTACTGTCAAATAGAAGTATTCAAGAGATTGAGAGTTATAAAAAACAGGTAAAAGAAAACAAAATAAACCCAAAAATTTTAAAAGAACAGCTGGCGCTGGAAATTGTAGAGCGATTTTGGCCAGGTGAAGCGCAAAAAGCTCAAATCACATTTAATGCGCTAACGCACAAAACAATCCCAGATTCAATTGAACAGATAAGTGTAAAAATCGATACACCTACTATTTGGATATGTCACTTAATTAAAAATGTAGGCTTTAGCGATTCAACAAGCAAAGCTAAGCGTTTAATTGATCAAAAAGGCGTGTATATAAACGATACGGTTTTAGAGGATAGCTCACTGCAAGTTAAGAAAGGCGATAGTTTTGTATTAAAAGTGGGAAAAAAATTAATAGCAAAAATTACTATTAACTAGGGTTGCAAATCATGCTTTTAACTATTGATGTAGGAAACACTACTACAGGTTTTGGTATATTTGAAGGAAAAATCTTAGTGCACACATTCCGTATAAGCACGATAAACAGAACAGACGACGAAATAACCGTTTTGCTTTACGATTTGTTTAAGATTAATGGTTTGAGTTTTAATATAGAAGGCGCGATTATTAGCTCTGTTGTACCTTATTTAACTCAAAAGATTATCAATGCTATTAAAAAAATCTTTAAAGTACAAACAAAAGAAGTGGGCTCTGGCTTAAAAACGGGTGTAAAAATCCTATACGATAACCCAAAAGAAGTAGGTGCAGATAGGATAGTTAATGCGCTTGCAGCCTATGAAAAATGTAGGCAAAGTACTATAGTGGTTGATTTTGGTACAGCTACAACATTTGACTGCGTAAGCCCAAAGTGCGAGTATTTAGGCGGTGTTATTGCACCTGGCGTTAACATATCTATGGAATGCTTAAGAGAGCATACGGCAAAATTGCCAAAAATTAGCTTAGAAAAGCCTATGCACATTATTGGCAAAAACACTGTAGAGAGCATGCGAAGCGGCATTTATTTTGGTTATATTGAAATGGTAAAAGGTATTCTTGATAGATTAAAACTTGAGATGAAAAATCCCACAGTTGTGTTTACTGGCGGGGATGCAGAAATATTTATTAAAGAAATTAAACAAGTAGATTATTTTGAGCCAAATTTGACTTTTTATGGATTAGAGAGTATTTATTACAAAAATGTATGAAATTTGTGTTTATGGCGCTGGCAGTTGGGGTAGTGCTATTGCTAATTTACTTGCAAAGAAAAAACTCAATGTGTGCCTGTGCGCGCGGGATGAAAGAAAGGTTTTACAATTGCAAGAAACCTATCAAAACGACAAATATCTAAAAGATATACACTTGTCTCAAAATTTAGTTTTTGATACACCCAAAAACGCTCAAGTGGGTATTTTTGCTGTGCCAGTAAAGTATTTGCGTGAGTTTGTAAAGCGTTTTTCTATAAAAGTAGATGTTGCGTTAAGTTTGAGCAAAGGCATTGAAGATGAAACATTTTTAACCCCATCTGGTATATTGTTTCAAACATTGGGTATTAAAAAAGAACAATTTGCTGTGTTATCTGGACCTAATTTTGCACTAGAAGTTGCTTTAGAGCTTCCAACGGCATCGGTTATAGCTTCACAAAATAGAAATTTAGCCAAAAAGCTTCAAAATATGTTCAATACCCATTATTTTAGGGTTTATACATCATCTGACTACATAGGCGTAGAGTATCTAGGCGCACTTAAAAATATCTTAGCAATTGCCTGTGGTATAAGCGATGGCTTAAATCTAGGTCAAAACGCAAGGGCTGCGTTGATTACAAGGGGCCTTGCAGAAATTTCTAGAGTATATAAATTTTTTGGCGGCAAAAGCAAAACAATGCTAAGCCTTGCTGGGATTGGTGATTTAGTCCTTACTACAACGGGCAACTTAAGCAGAAATCGCATATTAGGCATGAAACTGGCTCAAGGTTTGTCAATTGATGAGATTCTAAGCCAGCTCAAAGGCGTTCCCGAAGGCTTAAATACCGCTATGGCAGTTTTTAGGCTATCAAAAAAATACTCTATAGAAACACCCATAATAGATGAGATTTATAACATCATTGTAAACAAAAAAGACCCATTTGAATCTATTAGCACTCTAATGAATAGGCCTCTTAAACCAGAATAATCAAAAGTTAATTTTGTATAGTTTTAGAGCATTTTCATAAAAGATCTTTTTGCTATGTGAGTTATCAAAATTATTATTTATCAGCTCAATGTCTGATGGTAAAAATGGTCTTTGCGCCCTAGTAGATGGCAGGTCGCTGCCAAAAACGCATGCATTTTCGTTTATTGCTAGTATTTGTTTAATTGCCCATACAGGATCAAAATCAAGTCTGCCAAAACCACTTGCTTTTACATAAGCTCCCTTTTCAACCAAACTTAATACATCATTAAAACCTTCTTTGGATAAACCTAGATGGTCTATTGCAAGGCGCGGGATTTTTAATAATTTATCTTTTATGCTATGTATGTCTTTTGAGTCAATATAAATTTCGCTGTGCCAGTTAACCAAATCAAATACACGTTTTGACGCATACTCAATTAAATCTATTACATCTTTTGTGCCTCTTTTTACATTAAACCTTATGGCTTTTACGCCTAGCTTGTCTAAATTTATTATGTCTAAATCAGTGTAGTGTGGGTTGTAATTTATCACGCCCACATAATGTTTGCCCAAAACCGATAAAGCCGATATTAAATACTGCGTGTCAAACCCCTGAAACGAACCAGAAACTACTGTGCCGCCTAGCAACTCATATCTTGACATAAATTTCAAATAATCACTTGGCAAAAATTGGGGTGGTAAATACCCTTGATTTTCAATAATAGGAAATCTGTAATCAATAATATGAAATATAGCATCAAATAGTTTTAGCATAACAAATAGGCGACCCCTTATTGAGAGATAGCCTTGATATTAATACTAAATTACGCCATGCGTTTGTAGTTTTCATATCGCTCTTTGGCATCTTCTTTGGCTTTTTCGTAGAGTTCTTCTGCTTTATCGGGGAATGTGCGCTGTAG
>Ga0080003_1000670_pt1 | contig 21329 bp, 36 predicted proteins | sample JossMetagenome_FD_69206 | JGI IMG/M metagenome (GOLD analysis project Ga0080003, IMG submission 69206) | Hot spring microbial communities from Joseph's Coat, Yellowstone National Park, USA - JC2_E (SPADES assembly) (version 2) | ecosystem: Environmental > Aquatic > Thermal springs > Hot (42-90C)...
CCCCCCCTTTCTCCTTTTTTTTTATTTTTTATAGCCAGTTACTTTCGTGAGCTTCACGATATAGATAATTAGCTAGCTAGTTCTAGGTAGCTAACGTCAAATCAGTTGAACTCCTTAGAGAGGCGAATAATTACTAAGTGAAAATCGCTTACTACCTAAATGAACTCCTTGAACACGTTTGACCGAAAGTAATCGCGAAACGGTGATAAATATAGCCTGCTCGATAGTTAATTTATGTATCTGTTAATTGAGGTAAAGATAGGTGACTACGTAGAACGTAGAATAATTAATATAAACAAGAGACCGATAAGAAGATATGAGAGACAACCGTTAAAAGCTGATATGCGAGTTAACTGGTGAAGAAAAAAAAGAGAGTTTACTTAGTAAGGCGTTATTCGTAAACTATATCTATAGCTACTATCTTACCCTCACTATTTCGCCATATCTGTACATCTGCTTTATGATGCTCTACATTATAAGGAGAGCCATTCAAATCTATCATAACTCCGTCTGTATATACCTTGATTACGCTTAATCGATTTACATTATTCGAATATGATGTAAAGTTATAGTCTGTCGATATCTTGGTTTGCAAATTAGAGGTTTTCATAATTTAAATGACTATTTCTGTGCTAAAAATTTCTTACCTTTTCAACATAGTTGTATACATAAGTATACCACTAACGTCTTAGATAATGGACTCCTGAAGTAATTGTATACATCTGTATATTAATTTCAGCAGGTTTGGTAAATTTACAATTTATTTTCGGACCCGAGTAAAAAAATTCTATAAACAGTGTTAGTTTTTAGGTAAAGTCTTATATATCATAGAAATTTAATATATATTGAACTCGCCCGTACGGCGAGTAACCCAATACTTCGGGGTTCAGGTAAGGGGTCTCTACCGTAGCGGGTAGATGTACCCCTTACCTCTATAATTAGAATTATTAATAACGTTACTATAGTGCTTGAGAGTAGAATAGTGAATGAAAAAAAAAGGGTTCACTTAACGTCTTCTTTTAACCTAAGGTAGGTGTCTAACACAAACATGTATTGTAACAAATAACTACCTAGTAAGAACTCCTTTACCGTTATCATATAACCGAAATAATCAAACAATGCCTCTTCTCTATACTTTGTACACTCCTCACTACTAACTGGTTCAGAAGGCTTAAACCTAATGTCACGTGATTCATAAATAAACCCTTCTTCTGATTCGAGGTCATACGTTATAGCTATAGGGTAAGTCATCAACATCACTACGTGTTTGTGGTTATTGATGTCTATCATAAAGCATGGTAACCTATCGTTTAAGTAGTTGTAAATTATCTCAAACGCCTCAATTATGTTACTTACCTCTTTATTCTTGACTGCGTATCTCTTATGGGTTTTCTCTTTAAAGTAGTAGTCAAAAATAGGGTATCTTTTATACGTTCTGATACCAGTAACGTAATTGGGGTAGTCGTCCAGTACTATTACGGTGTCTATCTCTCCTCTAACGACATTACTTGTCTTACTACCAGTCCTTATAGAGCCTATATAGTATTTTAGACCGTTTACGGCTAAATCTCCTTTTTTAATGGGTAGTAGGGCTAACACCTTTTCTACGTACCAGGGAAATTGGGTAGACATGTTAAATGATATGGGGATTAAACATATATAAGTTTTTAATGAGGAGTTGAGCAAATAGAAAACGAAAAAAAATCATTTTTTGAAGAAGCTGGTTATATCAGGGCTTTTAATTCTTTTCTTGAATTCTTTAAGTATTAAGTCGAATTGGCTAAAGTAATGTTTGGCTAAGTACTCTTGTACTGTTAGAATTACGTCGAGGTTTACGATATGTACTGATGAATATATGGGTTTGCACTCGTTAAAGTCTAATTCACCGTATCGTTTTAGTTTTGCTTGACCTTTCTTAGGTATGATTATGCTGTCTGTGTCTTGAATGTAGTCATACCTAATGATGTAGTCATTAATTGGGTCATAAAGGAGTGTCTCAACTGCATTAACCAATACCTCTATGTAACGCCTACTTTTTACATAAACCTCATGGCATGGTAAATTACCCTTACCTACGTCCACGTTAAATGACTCCTGAATTTTATATGTCTCTATAAACGCTTGTACTATGTTGTCCATTTTTCTATCTGCTCTACCGTATATTTTATCACTCTTTTGTTTCCAGAAATACCTATAATACAATTCATTAATGGTTTTGTAGTCGTAACGGTATGCCCTTATCCCTATCGCCGAATCATCAACTCCTGGTATTTCTATTACCGTATCCGTCAGTCTATAATGCTGGTCATCTCGTTTACCTTTTTGTATCTTACCTAGGTATATCCTGAACCCATTTGTTATAACGTCTTCTTCTTTTAAATTAACTAGTGGTAATACCTTTTTTATATATTCGGGGATATCCATAGACATAACCAATTACAAATGTGCATCAGTTAGTATATAAATATTCAACAATATCTTGAGCATCACCATAATGAACACACACCACAAATGATATATATTGGTTTGTTCAACTCTGATTTGAACAAATATGGAAATCTGTGTAAGGGTAGAACAAGAGAAACGAGGGGCTTTTTATGCATATTATAAAGGAGTTTTTTTAGGTGAAATTGATAACTTGGACGTAATTGAGGAAATAAGGGATGCATATTCTTTAGTGAGTGCTGGTAAGGCATTCAGGGGTAGTAACCTAGGTAAGGCTTTAAATGAGAAAGTAGAACAGAAATTGGCAAAGCTGTTAGCGTTTTATGCTACAGAGGAGTTATAACATGACCAGTCCTAAATTAACCATAAAGAAATTAGAGGACGGCTCATTTATTGTGAAAGTAACAGACGTGGATTTAGACAAATTAGACCCTATAGGTGTTGTAAATGACTTAAAGGACTATATTGAGGCTAGAGAAGAAATAGTTATAAAGAGTGACCTGAAGTTTTATTTTGACCAGGACTTAGTGAACGATATAGCCTTGAGATTAGCCCAATTATTGGCATACTATTCAAGGTGGTTGAGGTGTTAGCAATTGTTATAACAGTAGAGGCTGTAAAGGACGCTATACTATTCGTAAAGATAGATTACAAGGAGCTATCTAACCTGGACAAGATTAACCCTCTAAACGAGGTAACCCAAATAAAGGACATAATAGAGGGTAACGTAGAAACGGTGAGATATCGCTATTCTGATGATGACTTAATGGCTGAATTGAGGTTTAGGTTAGCTAAACTGTTAGCGTTTTATGTCATGAAACAGAGCGAAGAGCAAAATAAGACATAACGTTTTTTTTACGCTTTTTATTTCAGCAGGCTTGAGTTTTATTCAATTTGTGAAACCCCTGCTTAGTAGACAAATTGTATATGTATCAGCAGGTTTGAAACAAATTATCGGATATACCGAAATACTGATATAGTAAACTGTAGACTCTTTATTTGACCAAAAATGAGTTTAACAGTCGATATAAAAAAGGTAAATGATACTAATTATATCCTTTACAATAACGAGGTAATAGGCGATTTAGACAAAGTACAGCCTTTAGATGAGCTGAAGACACTTGAGACGTTAATTAAAGCCTTAAAGATATTCGAGGACACTAAGTTGTATTACCCTATAAGGAGACAAATAGAGCTTAGATTAGCCAGGTTATTAGCAAAGTTTGCTACTTTAGGTGATAATAATGGCTCAACATGAACCAGACTCTATTATAGACCAGTACTTCAGGAAAAAGGGCTGTGAGTACTGGAAAGAACAAGAACAAGCTTACGGCTTAATTGACTTTAAAGATAAGACCGTGGTCATAGTAGGGGCTGATTGTGGTACTACCGTTATATATGCACTCCTTAAAGGGGCTAAATCGGTCATAGCTTTTGAAAAGGATGATAAATTAAGGGCTGAACTTGAAAACACGTTAAAGGATTACGATATACCTTACGAGAAAGTAATAGTGTATGGTGCATGGTTAGGTGATTACCCTGAAGGAGATATTTTTATTCAGGACTGTGAAGGCTGTGAAAAAGCCGATAACTTTAACGAGATTTCTAAATATGAACAAGCCTGTATAGCTATTCATTTATGGATAGATTTCACTAAACTAATGCCTAACCTGGTGGGTTATAGGGTCACATATGTGACTCCTGATTTAAAGGAAATAGTGCTATGCAGAACTCGATTAAAGTCACCTAATACTTAAATATCAGTGTTTTTTATATAAAACTGTGCATCACACACGATATGTAGAATCTGATATACTTAAGTACATAGATTTTAATTTACAGTTTGACTATGTAGAGACCATACTTAAAAACCGTATCATTAGTAATAAGCGTAACAAACGTATCTATAACTACATGGAATATCTTGTCCACGCTCCTCCAGGTGACTATGAGGCGGTTCTGGTGTTCAAATCTCCTGAGGGTATATCTGCTATATCTACCCAACTTACCGTTTACAGTAGAGGTACAGCCAGGTATTTCATTTACAACACCATAGAATCTGATAAAAAGTTAGTTATGGTATTTCTGAAAAGCTTATCCAAATGACATGTTTTTAAAGTAACATTTTTTTAATATGTATCTGAAATAGGACTATGGCTAATAAAAGAAGTAAGGAGTTAGGATACGCCATCACTGGTTTGGGTTTAGGTATATTAGGCTATTACGTATGGAAAAAGAGGATTAGTAACACTACCTCTACCAATACCACTGTTTCATCTACGTCTACTCCTAGTTCATCTTCTAATTCGGCTAATACAACGTCTACATCTACTCCTTCGACTGGTTCATCATCTTCTAACGAATGCACTGTTATAACACCTAATAATTTCTCTCAACAATTATTAGTTAATTGTTTTGGTGGTTCATTAACTCAATGTGGTTTATATCAGCCACTTACGACCATTAGTGGTTTTTGTGAGGCATATAGTACATCTATGAACTCGAGTATAACAACTCCTAAGATTCAAAGTGGACTTATCTTTTATAATTCTACCAGTGAATTTTTCGGCTTTTACTGGTCATATCCAGGTCAATACGGTGGAGTTAGCCCGTGTTATTGCCAAGGTGATAAACAGATATTTCCTTCTAACCAGACTGGTGCTTTCTTTGATTGGATAGGTTTAATATTACCAGGATACTATACATGGTTACCTACATATTATTTTCCTTCTACTGGTATAGGATTCCTTACATATAAAGGGGCTTTATGGTATAGTCCTGCTACTTATGGTTTATTGGGTTACCTCAAAAACAATAACACTACATATACAGTCAATTTAAATAACACACCAGATGGTCTAGGTTACACTACACAACAGTATACCACTGATGTAGGAGGTAGTCTCTGTTTCTATTATCCAGATTTCAACAGTGGTTTCTGTTTACCGATTGCCCCTAACCAGACAGTGCCATTTTGGGCTGGTGAAAATACTACAGTGAAGTGGTGTCCCTCAACTTCAGCTCCTAACTGCACAACGGTCTATGGGTAAAAACCATGAGCTTTGAATGGGTCTATACAGATGATAATGCTTATGTATTACCAGAGTGGTTAGCGGTATTCGTTTATAAAAACGTAAAGCATAACGAATTAGAGTATGTGGTAAAAGCATTTCAGATGTTAAAACCTAGAAATGAGGATGAGGCTAAATATTTCTTAGACCTCCTTAGGAGGATAGACGCTAAGGAGGTTATATTTAGGTTATATGATAACGGATGTGGTAAATAAGAAAAGAAAAAGTGGTTTATTTTTTCTGCTTATGCTCTAATTCAGCCAAACGTTTTTCCATTTCTTTTAATTGTTCCTCAAGTAGATGAATATAAACCGCGTGCAAAGGAGAAAATATGGCTATCCATATAAATGATAAATAACATAAATCCATAATCAAACCCTCTTTAGGTCTACATGAAATATCTTTATCAGCTTAATGTACTCTATTAGGTATTGAGCTAAGAGGAATTCTTTCACTGTTAGCGGTATACCCATTATACTAAATTTCACCTCGTTCATGTCATGCCAACACTCTTCAGGACTCATTTCCTGCTTTTTCCTATCCATTATAGCGTATTTATGTAAAGTCTTAGCTAATCCCCGTGTCATATCTATAGCGAATATGGTGCTTGAGTAATCGAAAATTAACTTATGAGGTATTTTATTCAGGGTGACTTGAACACATAGCGTATGCCCGTATAAACTCCTAAACACACTCTCAAAAGTATCAATAATTCCAGGTTTATCATCAATTTTTACGACAGTGTCTTTTGGTATACCCCATAAGAATTCAAAATACTGTTGGTCATGTTTACGGGTTTTTATACCACTAACGATACCTTGATTCTCTATATTGGTGAATATGGTATCCAATACTCCTTTACCCTTTTTCTCAAAATTAGATAAATTTATACTACCTATACTATGTATAAATGCTCCCATGCCTTTTTCTATGGCTTTATCAATATCAGTGTTAACGAATTGATTTAAATACCGCTTTACCTCTATTGATACAAAACTCATAGCAAATTATACTACTACTGTCTTATTAAAAAACCCTAATGTTCAAGAGACACCTAAAATTTTTAAGTGTGTGAATGCTCATTTTATTTATGCAAACCCTATATCCCGTGAAATTTAAGGCTGGAAACAAGTTCAGGTATGGGTTTTATATCTGGTCTGAAAGCTGGAAAGATACGGATGACTTCTTTTTCATATGGGAGAAGTCCATGTTTAAGCCCTATTATAGGAATAAGATATATGGCTACCAAAACGGTGATTGGGTAGAAATTTATCCAGATTATCACTACAAACCTGAGGAGTTTGAGAAAGCGTTGTGGCAATTTATCGATAGTCTACCACTAACTCATGTGGTAATACAAGGTAAAAGGATGTTCTTACTACATGAATTTAAAGACGGTCAATATACCGAATATTGGGCATTTAGTCCTATTGATAAACAAATTTATTATGCATTTGTTGAGCCAAAAAAGAGTTCAGTAAAGAAAGTTGACATGGATGCCGTTAAACAACTGCTTTATGAATACCTTTTACATAAAATAAATGAGAGGGCTAAATTTGCGGATATACATACACAACACTTGATAATAGTAAAGAGGGGTTAAAGATGACCAGACAATGTATAGTTTGTGGTGCATGTTTTAAGTATGATAGGTCTGCTAACAAACACCTTAGTGTAGTTCATTATGTACCAGATGAACTTTCCAGGCTGTATATTGTGAAGGTAGACCAGACTATAGATACAGATGATGATGGTGATGATGTTGAAGTGGAATTTATTGGTTAAAATTACTTTTGCGGTAATATTAGGTAACGCTGATGCTATCGTAAGTCATCAGGTGATGACTAAAATACCCATATGGGCTATAGATATATACGCTATCCCGATTGAATTTGTTTTTATGAACGGTGTTATATCTGGTCTGAAAATAATTTATAAGAGGGTAAAAAATGCCAGGTAAAATTTGCAAAGATGACGTTTGTGTCGATGCGGATTATATTACGACTTCTTGGACGGTTGACCAAGTTCAACAAGTTCTAACGCTTTCTGCTGTTTACTCACCTTATAGGATTGCTCGAATTGTACATAAGAGGACTGTAGACACTTATCAGATAGTTTATCATTACGACTATTTCAAGAGATTGGTGGATTTCCTTAATACACCTAGGTCTAAAGTAGTTTGCGGTAATACAGAGATTCCTGCTAGTTTCATCAGTACAGTCTGGACATGTGAACAGCTTAGTACTGCTATCAGTTTATTGCTACAAGGATATGGTTATGAATCAGTGGCTAGAAAGGTCAGAAAAAGAACTGCTGACGTAAAAGCTATCAGAGACCATTTAAGCTACTTCGTAAATTTGCTTGACCAGGTCAAGAATTACTTAAGTCAATTTCAGGGACTCCTTATTTATAACTCTCCTTTAGGTAAAAGTTATGAGTCAAATTTTGAGGTTCCAGGAGTATGGACAGTAGATGGATTATGTAAATGCCAAAATGACCCGATTTGCTATAACTACGTGTATAAATTCCACACGAATAATTGGCTTACCGTAATATACAAATTAGAAAGCCATAAAGGCAAACTATACCAGGTAGACATATTTAGAGGAGTATCAGAATGGTATGGTTTAGCAAATTTAATAGCAATTATAGCCCTAGATGTAAACCATGAGGTAGGTGTAGGTCTTCAGGAGGTTAATCTACCGTTTCAAGTGACTGCTTGTAACTTTAACTCCTATTATCAATATATAGTTACATCAGTTTGAGGTGGTCAAATGTATTTGGATTATGATGGGGTATATGTAATAAACACTTTAATGAGAATTTACAGAGACTTTGGGGATAAGGCGTTAATACGAGAGACTGAGTATGGATACCACGTTTATGTCCCCGTGGATTGCACTTTAGACAATTTCATTTATTGTTTAGTGCTAAGGAGGATTTATAAAGATGACAGAACTCGTATATCCATGGATATAATCAGGCTAGGGTTTTTCGACTTCTATAGTTCTTTTGACGTTGTTTTTGATGAGAAAATAAAGAATCAGAACGGAATAATCCATAAAATAAAAGGAAAATGGTATAACTTGAGGGATTATCTGGCTCTTAGGGGAATTATTTAAAGTACTAACTGGATTATTTCTCAATTACCGTTTATTTCCATTTTTGGTCAAATAAGTTATAACATGTTATTTTTAAAAACTTTTTGCTCATTCGATACCTGAATAAAATTACCCGTTATTAGACGCATTTCTAAGAATGTTCAGATAGTACTCTATTTGAGGGGTATACCGTGCTATAATAATTACACCTGCAATAGCGAAACTTATACCGATTATCTCCTTAGCTTTACTTGTCATCATTTCGCCTTCTTAGCCACGATAGCTCCTGCAATAGTGAGGACTCCTATTACACCTAAAGTAACAATATCCCTATTAGACTGTTTAGGAGGTGCTGGAGGTAAAGGAGGTACGTTAGGGTAAAACGTTGTACCAAATATAAATGGCTGAGATGATTGTTGTGAGGTTACTCCTGAACTAGATGGGGTAAATACTATATTATCTGGTGACCCGATTAAGTTACCACAAATTGTAGTCTCTGATACTAACTGATTCATATTGTTTGCCGTTTGTAATGGATAATAACCCTCTAATTGTTGTATTAATGACTGAACGCTAAACAATGATTTAGATAGAATTGGTGTCTCTTCACCATAACCAACATAGAATGTACTTTGAATATTGGGGCTGAAATATACATTTAATCCATTAACATCTATAGTGTAAATTCCATTAGAGTTCTGACCTGCATTAGTACTAGGCTGTGTTATCACAAATCCATAAAGCTGTTGACTTGGCGGATTACTTGGTAAGAATGTTACATCAGTAGCTGTAGCTAATGATTGTTGTGGATTTAATATAGCTATAACGTAATAGTTAGGGTTAGGTATAACGATTTGGTTAGTGTTAGTATAGAACGTTATATCACCTGAGCCTACGTTATAAAGCATTATGTCGTAATTACTGTCGAAAGTTACCAGTATGTTATTACCACTAGGCAAATTTATAGCTATTCCTAAACTTGACTGAGAACCATATATACAGCCTGTAGTAGTACTCATATGATAAAGTGGTGTGTCGATATTAAAAAAAAGATACCTTAAAACTCATGCATATTTAATAAAGGGTTATATAAACTCCTCCTAAATCGTTGATTATGTCTATATAGGTAGGGTTTAATGAAACTGTTAGGATAATAGGGTAGGTAACGGTGCTGTAAGAGCTACATAGATTATAATAAACCCAATTATCACCGCTATTATGGTAGACCAATCCATTTCACCATTTACCTCTTACGATATAAGTAATAATATGACCCCTATAATAATTAAAGCTATCAATATAACAACTGGATTCTTTAACAGACCGATTATGTTATTCAATATCCCATAGGAGTTACTTGTTTGGTAAGTGTTAACAGACTGGTTATTCTCAATAGGAGAGTTATTAGAAGAATCTGTAGACATAGATGAATAGTTCACATTACAGCTTATAATACTAGGTAAGATTTGTGCATTAGATGTTAGGTTTACTGACAGAATTGGCGTATTCGAAGGATACATAAACGGGTTTATTGTTATGGGTTCTGTATATCCGCCAATCTTAATTGAGCCTAACATTATTCCATATGGTCTAATACCGCATTTTGTACTCCTAAGACTTATCGCTTTAAGTATAGCCCATACTAATGCCTTAAATGTGCTATTAGACACGGCATAGTATTGAATCTGCTCCTTGAAGAAAACTGGATATTGTGCATTAATCCCGTCTGCTATACCTGAGCTGTAGAAATTGCCATAATTATATATCCCTCCTATTGTCATAGGCATATTTTGAACTGACTGAAAATATGATATGGGGTTTATTGGTACAAAATCGTTATTTATGATAGGAATTGACTCAAATGTAGAGTTAGGTACTATTTGGTCATTAATGGTGAACGATATTACGTTACCATATACATCAGGGATATCAAACCCTATAGTAAACTCGTAACCTGGAGTAGGAGTAACACCTACCGTATATTGAATACCGAAAGGTGAGGTAATTACCCAATTCTGAGGGTTTATTATGTTCTGGTTTAACAGAAAACTTGTATCAGGATAGATTAATTGTGACTCCGATATCAATTCGGAGTGTAGCGGGATATATGTAGGTAGGCTTAGTGTAACGATATATGTGTCTTCTAAACCAGTGGTATTGATTGTAAACCCGTTACCTTGTACATATAATGTTTCAACGGTATTTCTCATTACTGTAAATCCAGGTAATGATGAATTACTTAACGGGGTATTTATTGAATTATAAACCTGCATGGCAAATGTATCTTGATTTACTGTTGACGGTGTAACATCAGTTTGTTGAATTATGAGTCTATCTAGGGTTAATTCAAGAAACGTAGAAGTGTTGAAATTAAGTTTGTATATCCCTCCTGGGGGAAATATTGCTAATGGAATTGTTAATAAAGGAGTGCTGTTATATAAAGGGGTAGATTTACTATCCTTTGCTGGTACTGCTACCTCCTGTACCTGAAAATTCGGTGATACTGTGATATTGTTGATTATTGAAAACATCTCTAACCACGTTTATCACTTTCTACACCGATATAAATAGCACTATACCTATTAACGCTAGCAAAATTATCAGCACTGCTAATGGGCTGGTTACCAAATTCATCAAACTAATTGTGGTCTTAGATATGTTTGTGGTAGTTGTAGTAGTCGTAGTTGATGTTGAACTAGAGCTTGATGTTGAACTAGAGCTTGATGTTGAACTAGAGCTTGATGTTGAACTAGAACTACTATAAGTTGTTAAGCCTCCTGCAGAGCCTGAACTACTGCTTATTAGTATAGGTAGTATATAGGCATCGGATTGTAATGTCTGAGTTACATTATTAGAGTTACTAGGTAACATATAAATGTTAACCATTAAAGGTGTTGTGTAACCTCCTAGAGGCTGTGACCCTATTAATAATCCATAAGGTTTAATGCCGTTTTTACCAGACGCTAAACTAATCGCTCTTAATAAGTAATAAACAACTTGGTTGTTATTATTAGATGTTATTGCATATCCAATTTGCTCCTTAAAGAATACTGGATATGTGGCATCTAAACCGTCTGCTATGCCCATACTATTGAAATTATTATAACTATACACCCCATCTATTATCATTTGCATAGGGTTTATGTTTGTAAATTGGCTACTAGGTAATTCTGGTACATAATCTTGGTTTATGGTGGCTGTACTGTCGAAAACAGAATTTGATACTGTGTTATCGTTTATCGTAAATTCTGGTTGATTGCCATAAATATCAACTATATCGAATCCTACGGTATACATTGAACCAGGTGCATTAGATACATTTACAGTATACTGTATACCGAAAGGCGAAGTTATGACCCAATTTTGAGGGTTTATAATTGAACTATTGGTATAGAAACTTTGGGTAGGATATATCATCTCAACGTTTGCATTATATTCTGAATTATATGCCTCTAATCCCGTCTGTAGCTCTATATAGGTAGGCAAACTTATCGTAACAAATTGGCTGTCACTTAGATTTGTGGTGTCTACGGTAAAACTGTTACCCTCAAGATACAGTATTTCTGTCGTTTGTCTAGATACTTCAAATCCAGATATTGAGGATGTACTGGATAAAGGCTCAGCAGTATTATAACTTTGCTGATAAAACATGTTCTGATTTATTTCCGAAGGATTTACGTTAGTTTGTTGAATCAGAAACGTGTCTAATGTTAGTTGTAGAAATGTTGAATTATTGAATTGTAACTTGAATTTGCCTCCTGACGGTAATATTACTAATGGAATTGTTTGTAATGTCGTAGTATTATACAAAGGACTATTATTAGTCCCCGATATCGGTGTGGCTATTTGCTGTATACTGAAGTTTGGATACACTATTTTGTAGGATACTAACTCATACATCATATCTAAGTTCTCATAAGGGTATATATTATATACGCTGGAAATGAGCATAAGCCTTTTATATGTTATTATGCTCAAATTGTAATTGACCAAATATGTCTAAAAAAGCCCCTGCTCAAGGGAATAAAAGGGAAAACCTAAGCAAAAAGTTAAGTGATATTAGACAAACCGTAGCTCTACCCGTAATCGGTGACGTAACCATAAAGGTCGACGACATCGAGGATATCCATATGAGTAACATTAATGGCAAACTGAAGTTAAAGATAATCTACAAGGACACTGACGGCGTTAAGTATACCGTTGTAGGTGCTACGTTTTTAGACCAGATTAATGAGTGTATTAAAAACGCAAACGAAATAGAGATTACCAGAGACCCCGAGACCCTGAGAACCTATATCAATTGCCATTAAGTGATAATTTATGAGCTACACGGTATCCGAAGGCGAGAAAAATCGTATCATGGAATGCGTAGGTACTGCATTAGCTGGTAAGATACGAATCCTTCACGGATATCGCGTGAAGGTGCTAGGATATGACCACATTCATAAAGGGGTCTTGATAGAATACTTGGATACACGTGAAGTATCGTTACTAACAAAGATGCACGAAATAAGGCGTTTAATCTAATCGCTTTTTTCTTTTGTTTGTACTACTTCTATAGGTGTCTATTTTGGGTAGGTTTAAGCCTAATGAGAAAAGAGAACTATTCTACGCTGGAATTATTGATAATAGAGGCAATATACGATTAGATAGGCTTAGAGATGCTGAAGATGTTATAAAAAATAAAGACCAAAAGATACGAGAGAGCTATAACCAGTTACTACTAGCTAAAAGTGCGTCTTCTTTAATAGGCATTAAAATAAATGATTGTCATATAATAGCCGTTTTTGGGTTAGACATTTACATTAAATGTTTTGATGAAATAAGGCAAATAGATTATGATGTAGTGTTAAATTACCTAAAAAACACCAAATACGTAGAAAGAGTTTAAATTTGTTTTTTATCTCATTAACGTGTCTTCTTATACAAAACTGCCCCTATAAGTACTCCTAAAAGGATTATAGCTATTATCCATAATACAGCAGAGCTATTCGGAGTGTTGGTAACGTTATTTTCAGTGGTCTGTAATCCGCTATTATTTATAACTAAATAAGCTTGTTGATATGGTATGTACTCAAAGGAGTTTTGAGGAGTAAATGCTATTCCAGTAGGCGTATTATTAGAGCTTTGTAATACGCTATTTACATACCATCCTGATTGTGTGTAATTTTGGTTTGCCGTGAAATCTGTTGTACTCGATAAATCGAATATAACTCCTACCGTATTCTCAGGGGCATTATTGATATTGAGGAAACTATAGGGAATAGGTACAAAATTACAAGTGTTAGAGCCATTAACTATCCAAATATCTGGTCTGAATACTACAGTATTATCGCCTGCATTACAAATACTGTTTCCTGGTGCTATATAGTATACATTACTGTTGGTATCTATAATCAGCCCTCCTACATTAGTACATTGACCTGGATATAACACTATACTTTTATTAAACTGAACATAGCCCTGAACTGTCTGACCGTTGAAACTAAATGACCCTCCTGCGAATATTGGAAACACATTGATATTTCCGTTGTTACCCTGCTGATATAGGTCGTTCAAAACAGTAAACAGTAATTGGCTCTCTTGGTAAACACTAGACGGGTTACATTGAGGGAAGTATATATTAAATGTCGTACCCTCGAGTAAGTCGTATAATTGTTGTTGTGTGTAACCCATACTATGATAATATTCCCAAAGGTCATTAGCATAAGTAGTTAGGTTAAGGTTTTGTAAATATTCTAGGTACTTTATGATTCCGTCAAAATTAAGGTATGACCCTACATAACCTTGCGGAGTACTAATATACATTGCTGGATTTGCTGTATTGCTTAAGTTTACTAACACCGCTATATTATTTCCTACGTAACTAACACTTATCGTTTCCATATTTTCAGATATCTCAACACTACTACCATTTATCATTGCATCGAGACCGTATATCTGTATTGCCTGAGCGTATTCCTCTGCTAATACAAATGGCAATATATCTACCAAACCTAACGGTACTTGTTCTATGACTATGTTTGAGAAGGTAATTGTACTGTAACTATTGGTATTCGGGTTATATGCCACATAAGTGTTATTAGGATTCCCAAACAACACCGTAAGTGTTTGAGTCTTACCTAGGGCATCAAATTGAACACCGAAACCTATAGGAAATGGAATATAGTCTAAATTGCCGAATTTCCCTAACGGGTATAATACTATTGGCTGTACATTAGTAATATTTGTACTGAAGTTTACATAAGGGGCTGATACACTTACACTATTTATGTAACTAAAGGTTTGGGCATATGCTTGAGCCGAATATATTATATTTTGGGTATAGGCGTTTAGGCTTTTAATTATACTGCTAAGAATATATTCCTGATAATTCTGAACTGATGATATGTATGCATAATAGTCATTATAATTAAGCGTCAAAATCCATAATAGGTCATATTTTAAACTTGGTGTAATATCTATATTGAAATTATTTGTAGTGCTAATCACTGCATTATAAAAATCTGAAAACTCTCGTACTATATCTGTAAACTGAGCCTCATCCTCATTTATTAAATCAGCTACTCCTGTAGATAAAACGGGCTGTACTGGTTTTTTAAAATAGCTGAACGCAAGACAGCCAATAAACGCTCCCGCTAATAACCCTCCTACTGCTACTGCTGTAGGTGGCGTTGAGCCTGAGGCTAAAATTATTCCTCCTTCGGCTAATGCACTAATACCAAACCCTGCTTCTGCACCTTGTATACAGCTCGATATTACATTACTCACTCAAATCACCTAATAGGGTACTATTCTAGGTCTTATTCCTCCGTGAAGTGTATAACCGTTTTGTGAAGAAGTGTTATTGGAATTAACGTTAGATGACGTGTTATTTGCGGAGTTATTATTACTACTTGATGAACTATTATTAGACCCTCCTGAAGTGTTTACGGTCTGAACGTTATAATTAAGCCCGTTACCCATATTTCCACTGTACGTATTACCGTTAACTGTAAGCATGTATTGATATGATGAGCATGTATTATAATCCTTATCATTAATGTAATTTATTGCGGGTTGACCATTAACCATTACAAATTGGTTAAAACACTGTACTGGTGCTGGATTATTATTAGGGAAATTCTCAAACGGGTCAACAGTCCCTACGGCAAACATCCACCCATTACCTACACTAATAGAACCACTTTGACCAGGTGCAATAGTAACTTTTTGATTGTTAAAGAGGTTACTAACATTTGACAACACTATATCATACTGTGTGTTGTTAGTTATGGTAACTGTCATGGTAGGAGCTAAGTCAACTTCTGGTACTATTACTATGTTACTGCCGTTTACAAACTGATAATCCAATACGAATGGGTAATTATTGTTAGCCCCGTTAGGCGGGTAAACGTATATAGCCCCTCCTACATTACTGTTAGGAGCCACTGGTAACGGGTCATTGAATTGACCTGGTTGTATAGTCCCCGAAATCCATGTGATTCCTTGGGTCATATTACAATAGGATACATACTCTGACGCTATCTCTATCTGTACACTGGTGTTATAGTTGTTATTAATAGTTACATTATTCAGACTGAAACAGTTACAGTTAGGACAATAACAATTCCCTGAAATCCCTTGAGGACATGAACACGGTGTTGAACAATTTCCTGAAGGTGGTGCTACATTTCCAGTACCTCCACTTGATGATGGATAAGACCCTCCTCCTGAAGAATTAGTAGGAACGGTTGAGCTGTTGTTATTGCTAGAAGAACTGCTACTAGAGTTATTAGAGGTGCTAGACGTAGAACTAGATGATGAACCATTAGAAGACGGTGATGATGAGGTAAATGTATTAGTTGATACACTTGACCCGTTACCCGAATATGCCGTACCAGTAATAGTACCTGGTTGACTATTAGATGTCGTTGTACTGCTTGTGGTAGTACTGCTTGTGGTAGTACTGCTTGTGGTAGTACTGCTTGTGGTAGTACTGCTTGTGGTAGTATTGTTAGAAGGTGAACTAGTAGGAGTAGATACGGTTGGGACTTTTATATACCCTTTCTCATATGCATAAACTAAACCTCCTGCTATGCCTAAACCTACGAGTATAGCTACTACATCTGAACTATCCATGGTTAAAAAATAGGCTTTCATGTATAAAAAAAGGAGACCTTAAAAAACCTCATTACTTTTGACCATTATTATCCATCTTACCTACTTTTTCCATTGTTTCAGGAGTAATACCCATAGCGTTTAATTTCTGTTGAGCCATTAACGCCATCTCTGCTAGGTTATCCAAATTGAGATTGCTTAAAGCGTTAAACAATTGCTTGTATTGTTCTTCACCGTTTGCATAAAGTCGTAGTTCTATTATAAGGCTCTTTTTATGACCTATTACCTCTATTTTACTTACATATCTGCTAACCAGAGCCTGAATATTCAGACTCATGTTAATATACTCAGATGCACAACTATTTAAACCATTCAGTCATCTTTTTCAAATACCTGTCTATTAGGAGCATTATAGCCGTTCATTATATTATAGGTATCCACTACCTTTTTCATAACGTCTACTAACTGTTTTGTTTGACCGTTATTACCACTTACGATATCATACAAGATATCTGTTATGATAGCTCTGAACAACTTACGCCTAATATTCCTGCTTAAGAAGGGCAATATAATTAATAGGTCTGCAATTACTGTTGTAATCTGACTTATCGTAGTAAGGGTATCCATTAAGACACCTTTAGGACTGAGTTGAGAATAGCATAGATTACTGGACTAAATGCCATAAAGTTTAGAGGTCTCGAATTTACCACGACTACTTTTCTTGTGCTGAACCCATCTGGATAAATCATGATTATCAATATTTCTCATCTTATCCCGTTACTTAAAAGGATATCTATAAGTTTACCATATTCATGACAATACGTCAAGTTCTTTCTTACATAATCAACAGAAGTAACGGTGTTATTATCGGGGCTATGATTTATCATATCCTCAACAAATCGTAATATCTCATCCTCATATCCCTTCTTGGGTAGAACAACTGGATGTAAAGTACCATGTTGATAAACTCCTCTGATTTCCAAATATTTATCTGGAATAGTAAAGGAGTCCTTTAAATGCCACTCGAGATAGGGTATCATCGGATAGGCAATTGTTGGGAGACCCATATATGTAGCCTCTAAAGGGGGCAATCCAAAACCCTCATTTCCAGAGAGGAACACGAAAGTCCTGCTTGATGCATATAGCTCTTTTACATCCTCCTCAGAATTCACACCAAATGGTATGCATTTTACGTTAGGGTTATTGATACGGTTACATATACTGAAATCTCCTAATATTACCCCTTTATGTTTTGTCCTGTTTGCGAATTTTATAGTTAGATAAGGCGTTTTTCTTACTAAACTGTAAGTTACAGCCATAAAGTCATATTTCTTGTCTACACGTCTTGTATTAGCATTCAAGAAGTCTATTGGAACCTCATGTAAAACTGCTGGATAACGATAGTTACGACTTAGAAATTTAACGAAACTTGAGGCTGGTATAACGGGTTTTGGTATAGAATTAATAAAGTCTATCTCATCATTATCCAAGACCCATTCAAGGACATAATATATCCATTTATACCTCGGGTTAGTGAAAATTTCCTTGTTGAATACTCCCATATATCCAATAGACCGTATACCTGCTTTACCTAAACAGTATTCTAAAGTTCTTCCTACCTTCTGCGTGGATTTAGCGGGAAATGTATAAACCTTTGCCATATTAATCACCTCATTATTAAGTCTACATTGTGTTTATCATCATGAATAGGCATATAGCCTATTTTTCTTAGGTCATTAATAAATTGGTTTGATAATAGGTAGAGCCTAAAGATTTGTATCGTTTTTTCGTTTATATAACTGAGATGATTCGTAGCCTGGATTTGCTGTGTCATATATAGATTTAACGAGTTATGGGGATAAAAGGGTTAGCTAAGCCAATATAATAATTAACAATAGCACAAAGATAAAGATAACCACAAGAGGGTTTGATAAATAAGAGGCTATTTGTGAAATAGAGTCAAAATTAACCGAATTAAAAAAACTCATGGCTTGTATGAACCTCCTTAGGTTATACTATAGCACCGTTTGACGCTAACTTAATTAATTGATATAACCCATAACCTACTAAGCCTATTCCTACCCCGTTAATAACTCCGAAATTGGGAAATAACAGCATTAAGATTACGCCTGCTATTAATGAAACAAAAGCACCAGTGGATTGGTTGGGCATTTTATATACTAAGTAAGCCCCGCCAACTATACCAGCCGTGACACCTATAGCCTCACTAAGGTCAGTGCTGAGACCTGAATAATTATACTGCCTGATTGATTGCAATAATCCACCGTTAGAACTCATTTAATTCACCCTTTAATGGTAGCTGGTATCGTGCTGTATTGTCCACCTGACACCATATTCCTGTATCTTGCTTTTGCCCTTTGTACTGCATTAGATATCTCTCTTCTGGTCTCTTCATTTCTCATTATAGATGTCCATGTGGCAACTCCCTTTAAATATCTATCTTGTGCATCCTGGTCTTTACTGAACCTATTCATAGCGTTAGTATAATTATCAATCATCCTAGGGATATTTTTCAATAGATTGCCAAGAGCCATCTCTGCTACTGTGGTTGGATTACGATTCCTGTATTTACCCATTATAGGTCGTATAAGAATACGCGTTATGTATATAAAAAAGAATACCTTAAAAAAGCCTAATCATCTAACTCCTTAGCCTCAACAGAAGTCTTAGTATTAGTAGACATAGTGACCGCATATAGGAACCGTTTTACTAAATTGGGGTCTAAAATATCCATCTTGTATTGCACAGCCTGCTTTATATAATTAAGAAAGTTGTCATAATAGTTCATAAATCAGATACCCATTCTCTTAACTTTAAAGCTAACGGGACGTCACCTAGGAGACCAAACCCTAACATGACCAGTGATATAACATTTTGGTCTTCGTTAGCCATGTTAATAGCCTCTCCTTGATTCAATTGAGCTAATTGGCTGTATTCTTGTATATGAGTAGCATTATAGGCTACCTCATAGAAAGCTGATTGACCATATCCGTTGTTCAAGTCTGAAAATGCCATATGGATTGCTATAAGCTGTCCTAATGCATACAAACCTACTGGTATAGCTATAAGCCCTAACAGACCTAGAGCTAACGCTAAAATCTTCAGTATATCGTAATGTTTCTCATGAGTCGTATTATTAGGTGTTTGACTCATGGTATGATACATTTAGATTAGGGTCTAAAATGTTGATACCTGAAAACTTAAATATAAAAGATGCTCATTTGTTTACTGATAAACTATGAAAGAGGCATGTAAAAGAGCATTAGATGAATGGCGTAGAAATTTAAGTGATGTATCAATTAAAAGGAATTGGCGTAAACTATGGAATTCGTTAGATGAGGCATATATGGCAATACATATTTGTAGCGATGATGTAACAGAATTGAGTTATGACTTACTGCTAAGTTACGTATATATTAACCTATCTAAATTAATGTTTGGATACCTATATAGTGACATAACCCTTTACGGTGAATATTTAATCAGAGTATTCAAACCTACAGAGTCAAAACTACCATTAGACATCCTAGAGGAGATTCACAAAAAGGCTCAAGACAAAAATGAGGTAATGATAGATGAGATAAAGAAGTATACCTTGAGGCTGTTATCGGCTATCATCAATTATATCTATACACCGTATTGAGTTCATACAACTATTTTTTATTTATTGCTCACTCTGTCCTTTAGAAGTTTGGTAAGTTTATCTATCGTTTCAGGGTTTAAGTTAATCCCTAGTAACTGCAATAAGTTACTTATTAACACACTAGTATCATCTTTGGTACCTATTGATAAAGACCTTTCATAATTAGCTACTGGGTCACCGAGAAATTCAGGGTAGAGTTTTGTCACAAATCCACCATAAATCCCTATCTCATTACCTAAAGCACTCTTTAAAGTTTCATTACTCCACCTATCACCGATACCTAGATAAAGCCCTATTAACGATGCCATCTTTTCTATGTGTGCAGGGTCTACGTTATCTCGTTCTTTCAGGAGTTCTATAAGATACTTATTAAAGAGCGTGCTAGCGATTTGTCTCCTTAATTTCAATACCTCTAGATATTCGTCTACTATCGTTTGTTGTCTGTCTACATCATCAGGCTTTACTCCTGAACCTACGTTTACGTTACCTCCTGCGTTGTTTAGGTTTTGAATTATCTTCTCGATTTTATCACCTTTAGTTGAATCGAATACGTCTACTCTTTTACTAACCATAACTAACATGTGACAAATTAACGCTTTAAACCTTTGGTTTCTATTGCACACTTTAGACTTAACTCATAACCCGTGTATAACTCTTTTAGTTAGCGTTGTACATGTCTAACCTAAACCCGTTAGTTTCACCGATATGTCTAACGCAAATTATATGTGTCGTTTTATCACCGTTTCGCGATTACTTTCGGTCAAACGTGTTCAAGGAGTTCATTTAGGTAGTAAGCGATTTTCACTTAGTAATTATTCACCTATCTAAGGAGTTCAACTGATTTGACGTTAGCTACCTAGAACTAGCTAGCTAATTATCTATATCGTGGAGCTTACGAAAGTAACTGGCTATAAAAAATAAAAAAAAAGGAGAAAGGGAGGGGGGGGG
>Ga0080003_1000672_pt1 | contig 21314 bp, 21 predicted proteins | sample JossMetagenome_FD_69206 | JGI IMG/M metagenome (GOLD analysis project Ga0080003, IMG submission 69206) | Hot spring microbial communities from Joseph's Coat, Yellowstone National Park, USA - JC2_E (SPADES assembly) (version 2) | ecosystem: Environmental > Aquatic > Thermal springs > Hot (42-90C)...
TACCGAGGCAGGGGGGGGGCGGCGTCCAGATAAACTTCTAGAAGCTTTTTCTGATTTTTTTTGACATCAATATTAAATATTTGAAAGGTTAAAAAAGTCCGTGATACCCGAGGTTTATAAATACTTAAGCGAAAACAGAGATCTCATAATGAGAAAAATAAGGGAGAAAAAAGACATCGAAAAAATGGTAAGGGAGATGTGGACCGAATGCATGCCTGATGTATTAGGAGCAAACCTTGCCGGCATAGACAGCAGCTGGAACAGCACCAGGCACCACGGTTTTTTCTTATACGTTGTTGACGCTGTGGCAGTTGATTCTTCAGGCAATTATGTTGTTGACCCTAAGTACATAGCAGACATCGGAGCTCCCGTAACTGATGAAGAAGGTATCACAGCATACAACACTCAAAGGTATCTTGAGAGCGTCGGCATGAGCTTTGAGTACGAGCTTGCCCTGGAAGCCATAAAAAGAGGCTACACAGCGCTGATAGACAATTCTGCTCTTGCGATGATCTATGACAGGAGAAACAGGATGTCCGTAACTTTCATACAGTACGCAAAGGAGCTGATAAACAGCAAAGACGTGATATTCATAGCAAAGACCTCAGAAAGCAACACAGACCTAAAAGGAGAGGTTGGAGATATGTACTACTATACAAAGTACACGAGCAAAGCAGGAATTTCAAAGATAAGGTACGATTCTCAGGGAGTTTCAGTTTTTTATGCGAGGCTGAGCGACTGGGCTCCAGTGATAAAGGTTGAGGTCCCCGGACAGATAAACGAATCAGAAGCGCTTAACGTTGTAAGAAAGCTTTATTCCGTTTCCGTCAACGGTTACCCTTACCCACTGCTGCTTGCGCACCAGATGTGCAAGGTTGACGTTAAAGATATGGAGACAGCTGAGGCTCTGCTGGGGCTCGGGGCAGAGCCCGGAGCGAGAGAGGTGCTCTGGGAATGAAAGCTATAGTTGCCAACGGGTCAAAGGCTGACAGGTTCAGCATAATTTCGGAGAGGCCCGCAAGGCTCGGGGAATACTTTGTGGCCCACACAGGGGACGGAGACGTCCTTGGCATGGTAGAGGAGAGCATCATAACGAGCGCGATAATGGAGAATGCAAGAGACTACATAACTGCAAGCGAAGCTGAAAAATTTGCTTCATCTAACGCAAGGGACAGGAGCTATACTTCGCTGGTAAGGGTTGTTGGCCTGGTTGATTCCCTGAAAAAAGGCAAGCCTGAAATGCCATCTCTTCCGCCTGAACCGGGCACTTCTGTTGAAGAAGCTCCAGAAGATCTGCTTAAAGCAGTGTTCAGCTACGGCATTCAGATAGGCTCGCTGCTCAGAAAGCCCTCAGTGAGGGTTGGAGTGAACATAGATGCTGTTGCTTCAAGGCATTTGGCGATACTCGGCGCAACTGGGAGCGGAAAGTCAAACCTCCTGGCGCTAATAGCGAAGGAGGTTATGAAGCTGGGAGGAACGATGCTGATATTTGACTATCACGGTGAGTATTCTTCGCTTAAAGGCGCTGTTAAGGTAAGGGCAAAGATAAACCCGAGAATCCTAGATCCGGATGAGCTGGCTGACGTTATCGAGATAAGGCGTAATGCTTCAAAGCAGAGGGAGGCCCTTGCAAGGGCTCTTACCCCGGAAGTTAGAAGTTCTGGAGATTTCTGGAAAGATCTTGAAACAAATATTCAAAACGATGACGTGGGGCTTGCTGCAAGGGTCATTGAGATAATCGAGAGAGCAAGGAGAAGGATGGGAAAAATTCTCGATACAGAAATAGGCGATCCGATAAACATGGTAAAGCCAAACAGGGTAAACGTAATAGACATGCTCGATCTGAACGAAGCCCAGTCAAGCCTGATAATATCTTATTATGCAAGAGAGATACTTGATCAGAGGAAAGCTTACAGGCGCAACGAAACCGAAAAAATACTGTTCGACACGCCAGTAATACTTGCTGTAGAAGAGGCCCACGCTTTTCTGCCTGAAGGGGAGGAGAGCGACGCTCACGAAATAATATCAAAGGTTGCAAGGGAAGGAAGGAAGTTCGGGGTCGGGCTAATAGTTGCTTCTCAGAGACCAAGCAGGCTGAGCCAGGACGTCCTCAGCCAGATGGGTTCCCTTGCAGTATTCAGGATATCACAGCCCAGGGATCAGAGCTACATAGTGGAGTCATCTGAGCTAGTTTCTGAAGAGGTAGCGGCCGGGCTCCCGTCTCTCAACAGCGGAGAAGCGATACTGCTTGGTCAGTGGGTAAAGCTTCCGACAGTCGCAAAGATAGACATGGTTGAAGAAAAGCTTGTCGGTTCTGACTACAAGGCCACAGAGGAGTGGGCAAGGAAGAAAGAGATGTCCGGAGTTGCTGAAGAGCACACCGACGAGCTGATCTTGCATTGATCATAGCGCACATTTCAGACACTCACCTTGGGGCGATGCCGTACGGCCTGAAGGAAAGGTCTGACGACTTTTATGACGTCTTCAACGAAGCTATAGAGATAACAATAAAGGACCACATAAAGATAGTGGTTCACTCCGGAGACGTATTTGACTCTCCCAAGCCTCCTGGTCTTGCTGTAAAGAACCTCTATGCGGGGTTAAAAAAGCTCGAGGACGCAGGCTCCAGGATGCTCTTTGTCCTTGGAGAACACGACATAAGCAGGATGAAGGATGTCCCTTACCCTCTTCTCCTTGGAGAAATGGGCTTTGCAACTTATGTGGGAGACGGAGTGCCTCATGAAATAGAAGGGATAAACTTTATCGGGTTCAGCAAACACAGAAGGAGCGAAATAGACCTGCTCAGGAAGAAGCTTTCGGAACTTAAGCAGAACCCTGGGAAGAACGTGCTTGTTCTTCATCAGGGGCTGACAGAGTTCAACAAGTATGCAGGTGAAATACAGACCTCTGACCTTCCGGTCTGGTTTGATTACTACGCGATGGGTCACATTCATGAACCAGGGATAAAAAAGTTCGCTGATCTTAGAGGACCTGTAAGCTACGCAGGATCCACTGAAGCTTCAGCGGGGTTTAACGTTGTAGATCTGAGCGGTGACGAAACAAGGGTAGAGAGGGTGAACCTTGAGACTGCAAGAAAAAGTTTCAAGTTTGAAATAAAGTACGATGAGCTTCAGAAGCACATTGAAAGAATACTGAAAGAAATATCCGGGCTGAGGAAGAAGCCCATTGTAACTGTGGTCGTTAGCGGGAATAACATAAGCAGGACAACGGTGAGCTCTGCACTAAGGCCGGTGAACGAGGCTTCTCTTCTGCTTCAGGTAAAGTTTGAGGAAGAAGAAACTAAAGGGCTGCTGGGAGAAAAGCCTTCCGACCTGAAGACAGAGATGCTTAAACAGGCTGAAAGGATACTGGGAAAGGATGGTGTTTTTGCGATAGAGGAACTCCTTCCCCTGGCGGATGACGCTGAAGGAATGGCAAACAGGCTCTGGGAAGCTTTTGAAAAGGGTGAGCTCGGATGATAGAGAAGATAGACCTGTTCAACTTCCTTTCGCACAGGAACACAAGCATAGAGCTCGAGGACGGCGTCAACGTGTTTGTCGGGAACAACGGATCAGGAAAGTCATCGGTCGTTGATGCGCTGACTTACGCCCTTTATGGAAAGCACACCAGGGATAACAACATAAATATAGTTTTCCGGGGCTCATCGGGGGGCTATACAAGGGTCATTTTTTCGGTCAACGGAAGGAGGTACACAGTTGAGAGGAAGTTCGACAAAAACGGCAGGCTTGCTGGAGCAGTCATAAGGGATGAAAAAGGGATCGTTGTCGCAGGAGAAAGGAAGCAGTACGGTGAATCCGTTGAAAACACGGTTGCCAGAATACTCGGGCTTGATTACGATAAGATGAAGGTTGTGGCAATAATACAGCAGGGCGAGCTTGACAGAATAATCAACTTTACTCCAAAGGATTTTAAAGAGCTGATAAACAGCGTGGTTGGCATCGAAGTCCTGGGCAACGCATTTGAAAAAATGGGCACGGCCATAGATCTTTTTAAGAAAACCTTTGCCGAGAGGTACGGTTACGGCGTTGACAGCCTGTCTCAGCTGGAAAGCGATACTGAGAACCTAAAACAGCAGATAAAAAAGGCAATGGCTGAAGCTCAAAGGCTGCAAAACGAGCTTGAACCTTTACAGGCTGAAAGGGATAAAGCTGAAAACGAACACAGTGTTATGGTTGCGCTGAAGACAAAGTTTGATGAGCTCAGGAACCTTGAAAGACAGTTCTCCAGGTACGTCACAGAGAAGAGGGCAGAGCTGACAAAGAAAAAAGCCGAGCTCGAAAGAGACATACCCGTTGCGGAAAAGTACCTTTCATTAATAAGAGGTGATGCGTCGCGTAAGCTGGAACAGGCCGAAAAAGAGCTGGAGAACCTTGATAAAGAGGAGAAGGACGTTATAAAAGCGCTTGAGGCCGCATCCAGCGCTTTTCATAGGGCTAAAGAGCTTGAGAAGGAGATCAGGGATATCAACGATGATATAAAAAGCAGCGAAAAGAAGATAGAACAGCTCAGATCTTCTCTGAAGCCCGTCGACCAGGCTCTGCTCATACCAGAAAAGGATGTTGAAGATGTTCTTGATAAAATCAGGGGTCAGGTTGAGGAGCTTGAGGAGAAAAAAGCAAGGCTTGAGGAGGTTCTGAAAAACTATCAGGAACTTGAGAGCAGCGGCGTCTGTCCGGTGTGCGGTTCACGTGTTGAGGGCGAAGATCTGAGTAAGAGGAGGCAGCACATCGTTGACGAGATAAATGGAGTGGTAGATCAGCTAAAAAAGCTTAAAAACGAAGAAAAGGCGACGAAGGAAAAGCTGAAGGCCGTGAGCGAAGCCCAGAAGACCGTCATAGAAAACAGGGGGATAAACGAAAGGATCTACATGCTATCTGAAAATTTAGAAAAGCTGAAGAAGCGCGTTTCTGATAAGGAGAAAGAGCTTGCAGAGTACAGAGAAAGGTCAAAAGCTCTGGACGAGCTCAGCAAAAAGTACAGCGCTCTTGAAAACAGAAAGAAAGAGCTAACAAAAACCAGAAATGAGCTTTCCAGAGCCCTTACAGAAGCAAATACATGGCTATCTTCAAAGGGCGTATCATCGGAAGAGCAGATAGGCGCGTGGCGCGAGGAACTGTCTAAGCTCGAAAAAAGCGTATCTGGGCCTGATGAATCGATAGACGAAAATGCATGGGAACTGCACGAAAGAATACAAAACCTGAAGCATGAAACAGAAGGGTACAGCGATGAAAAGTTTGCAAAGCTTGAAAACAGGCTCAGGGAGCTGAGGGAAAAGGTTGATAAGATCAAAGCAGAAATCGTGTTTCAGAATACGAGCGCTACAAATGCTGAAGAAAGGCTGCGGCAGCTCGAACCAGTACGCGAAGCCATGAAAAAGGCAAAAGTTTACGTGGAAAGGTTTGAAAGGATAAGAAACGAAATATTTCACAGGGATGGCGAGCTCGCAAAGAGCATGAGGTCTTGGGCCGTCAGGAGCATTTCAGCATTCTCAACAGATTACATACAGCTTTTTGGCACTGGCATCTCTGAGATAAAGATCAGCGAGGGCGAATCAAAGGTGGGCATAGAGTGCTACACAAGCTCAGGTTTTCAGGACATCAACGCGATGAGCGGAGGGGAAAAGGTCGCCATAGCTGTTGCCATAAGGTTTGCCATAGCAAAGCTCCTGAGCACCGGCAACATAGACTTCATAATCATGGATGAACCTACGAACTACCTTGATGAAGAAAGGAAGAAGGCCTTTGTCGACCTGGTCAGGAACATGGGACAGGCAGTGAGGCAGCTTGTCATAATAACCCACGACAAAGAGATATTTGAGAACGAAAGCGTGAACGCAGTCTTCTCGTTCGAAAAGATTAACGGGGAATCGCACGTTACAAAATCATGAGAAGTTTTTAACATTATGAAAGTTAATTAGGCAAAAGTTTACTTCCACAAATTATAGCTTCTTACGAACTGCAATAAATTTACAGGACTGAAAGAATTTGAATATTTGCCCAAACATAGCTCTGACTGTGGAAAACGACGGAATTTTCGGGGATGATCGCACCCCAAATAAGGCACGATTATGAACCTAGAAGCTCCAACCGCGATGTTGGGGCGTATATGTTCATCTTAAGTTTTTATTATAAAAAGTTCCTTAAATATATTTACAGGCATTGGGTTTCAAAAAATTTAGTTAAAGTTGTAAATTGAAGCAAATTATGTAAAGCCTGCGTTTTGGAATTAAGCATAAAAAATAAGAATGATTGTTTGAGCCCTATTCTGGAGGTATTTCCTTGAATATCATGCTTACGTCGAGCCCTTTCTTACCGTAGTACCACTTTGAAATCGGGTACAGAAGGGCTCCCATTATCCAGAAGAACAGCATGAGACCCCATGAAAGCGTGTTTATGCCATAATAAGGCAGGAACAGGAACTGGTACGAAAGGTAGGCGAATCCTATGGCCACTATTATTCCTGAGATCACCAGGGGCAGAGAGTGAGATCCGGCTTCAGACTTTCTCTTTATGCCGTAGATTATCGCAGTTATGCCGACGAACGCGAAGAAAACCATTCCCAGAGCCGTAGTTGAGTACAGGTACAGCCAGTTCGTGTAGGACGTTATTATTATCATTATGGCGCCCAGAATTCCGGTTATGGCAAGAGAGTTCACAGGAGAGTGGAACCTTTCGCTTACAGCCGCAAACCAGGAAGGCAGGAGCCTGTCGAAGCTCATTCCGAAAACGTACCTTGATATTGAGAGTATTGTCTGCTGGACTGAAGCCAGGTACCAGAACGAGAACGCTATGTTCATTATCCATATGTAAGCCGGATTGCTCCTGAAAAGTATGGTTGCTACCGTGAGCATGTTCGGAACAACGCCCATGCCTGATAGTGATGAAGGCCAGGAGAGCATTGCCTGGGTGGCGAAGTTAAACCCTAGCATGTTATAGTAGATCTGCTGGAACAGAGCCAGGAATATTCCGCTGAAAGAAGCCGCGAAAATGGTTCCCATCCACGCTGCCCTCTTGAGGTTTTTGAGTTCTCCTGAAAAATCAGCGGCGTTGTTTATCCATGGTAGCGCGTACGCTGTGAAAGGCAGAAGAAGAAGTATTGCTGGCCATGAAATAACCGGGCCTTTGTACTGCGATGCTATCGAATAGTAAGATGAATTATAAGAGCTCAGGAAAGAGTTTATGGAGCTTATGCTCCCCGCGCTTCCAAGCGCGAGATACGGAATTACCATCATGAAGGTTCCTATAAGAGCTATCAGCACTATTATTCCAAGTATCAGAAAACCGTACTTCGGGTAAAATATGTCTATCAGAAGGAGTATGATCAGCATTATGAAGGAGAAAGCTATCAGGAAACCCGTGGACATCATGAAGGAAGTCATTGAAAGCAATGATGAAGAGCCGGTTGCAACCGCTATCGTAGAAATTGACGGGGCAAGAGAAAGCGTTATCATCCAGTTAAGCACTATTGCTATGAAAGGAAATCCCGTAAACGTAAAGCCAAAGATAAGAAGGCCTCCAAGCACCGGGCCTAGGGTTCTGCTCACCCAGACGTAGTCTCCGGCTGTTCTTCCGACGCTTTTAACTATAAAGTAATATATGTACGCTTCAAAGAGGACAACGAACGTCATCAGCAAAATTGCCAGCGTCACGTAACCTCCTGGATTTCCGTTCGGCAAAAAGCTGTCAGCCTCGTTCAGCGTTATGAGCCCTGTTCCAAAGCCTATTTCCCCTATGTTTATCAGGAATATGTTCCATGGGGATATCGTTCTTACAAGCCCTGTAGAGTTCCTCAGAAAAACGCCCTCAGCTTTATCAGCCATTTGTAGTTTATATTAATGGTTGGCATGATTTAAACTTTTCGTTATAGCATCTTTAAACCGGTAGTTTTTATCGAATGCTTTTGAGCATTTTTTGAGCGTTTTAAAAAATGATAAGCCGGCCTGCTGCAGGTTTTGACAGTTATGATAAAATAAATTTTGTTTTTTAAAAATATTTTTGCGAGAAAAATTTAAACGCTTATATCCAGCTTTATATCATTTATACGCAAAGCATGAGCAGGTTAAGGCTGTTTTTTGCAACTGATCTTCACGGTAGCGATAAATGCTTCAGGAAGTTCCTCAATACACCAAAAGTTTACGGGGCAAACGTAATCATAATAGGGGGCGATCTTACAGGAAAAGCTATAGTGCCCATAATAACTGATGAAGGTATAGAGTACGCTGATTACATGGGTCAAAAGGTGGTCATAAAGAACAGGGATCAGGAAGAGAACCTCATAAAAGAAATATCGGATTCGGGCTATTATCCGCTCAAGGTTTCGCAGAAAGAGTATGAGGAGCTTTCAGCAGATAAAAAGAAGCTCGATGAAGTCTTTCTGAAGCTCATGAAGGAAAGGCTCGAAAGCTGGATAAAGCTGGCAGAAGAGAAGCTTTCGAACTCCGGAGTAAAGGTCATAATGAACGCCGGAAACGACGACGCCCTGGAGCTTGACACTGTGCTCGATTCTTCAGGCTTTGTAATCCACCCTGAAGGAAAGGTCTTGGAGCTGGACGGTTATGAAATGATAAGCACCGGATACGCAAACGTTACGCCATGGCATGCCCCCAGGGACATACCGGAAGAAGAGCTCGAAAAGAAGATAGAGGATATGGCTTCACGTGTAAAGAACATGGAAAAAGCGATATTCAACATACATCCTCCACCTTACAACACAGGGCTTGATATGGCTCCAAAGGTTGACGAAAACCTCAGGCCTGTTGCCCTTCCGGGCACAGTTGTTATGGTCCCTGTAGGAAGCGTAGCTGTAAGGAAGATGATAGAAAAGTACCAGCCGATGCTCGGGCTTCACGGTCACGTTCACGAGTCACGGGGTGCAAAAAACCTGGGGAGAACGCTGATAATCAACCCGGGAAGCGATTATCCCTACGGAATCCTGAGGGGCGCAGTGATAAACCTTGAAGACGGCAGGCTGAAGAGCTACATGCTCACAACGGGGTGAAGAAGGTGCCGCTGAAGGACGTAAAGGAAGAGGCAGAAAGGATACTGAGGGAGGCTGAAAGGAGAAAGATAAGCCTTAAGTTACTCGGAGGGCTTGCGATCTGGTACACCTGTCCCTCTGTAAAAGAAAGGCCTCTTTCAAGGGATTACGGCGACATAGACGTTATAGGGTTCAGCAAACAATCAAGGGAGATCTCAGCCCTCTTTAAGGACCTCGGGTATAAACCAAGAGAAAGGTTCAACGCGCTTTACGGCTTCAAGAGGCTGATATTCAACGACCTGGAAAACATGAGAAGGGTAGACGTTTTTCTTGACAGGTTTGAGATGGCGCACAAGTTTGACTTTAAGGACAGGATAAACCTGTGCAGGAACACGCTTCCGGTTACAGACCTCCTTTTTACAAAGCTTCAGATTGTAAAGATAAACGAAAAGGACCTTAAAGACATCGTTGCAATATTCCTTGACCATGAATTCGGGAAAGAACCATGTGAAAACATAGAGCCAGATTATATAACGAGGCTGACTTCGGAGGACTGGGGGGTTTACAGAACCTTTACCGGCAACCTGAAAAAGGTTCTGGATTACGTTAGCTCTCTGAGCCTGAGCGAAGACAAAAAAGAAAATGTAAAGAAGAAAGTTGAAAGCCTTTTAAGCGAAATAGAAAAGAAGCCAAAGTCCATGGGCTGGAAGTTGAGGGCAAAAGTAGGGGAAAGCAGGAAATGGTATGAGGATGTGGAAGAGGATCAGAAGGTAGTGGAATAAAATCTTCCAGTTTAAATGATTAAGACGTTTATAGTGTTTTCCATTCGAGGTAAACATTGAATAAGTTAGAAGTTCTTACAAAACGAACTGCAAGTCTCGCCCTTCACAGTAGATCAAAACTTTTTAGCACAGAAGGCGTTTTGCCGTTTTTGCAAACAATACACAATCCTGTGATCTAATAAAAGCGCATTAATATTTTTGAGATGTGGAAAAATCTATAGATAATGCTTGTTTTTTAAGCTTGTGCAGACAGGCTATAAGGAACAAACTGAAGCAGCATGACCCTTATAATGTATGAGTATAACAAATTAATCATAAATTCAGATAAAAAGTTTTGATCTATTGGTGAGGTAGGGGATGGATAGCACCTTCAGTATTCCCGCAAGTATAATGCTTAACTTTTCTGAGGAAATTTATTAGGGGCCTCATCGGTTTTAACGGTTTAGGGAATAATAAATAAGGCCCAACAAGAAATTGGCGAGCTGTATAAACTCTGCTCTAAAGCTCTGAAAGATAACCTTGGGATAAATGTTGCAAGAAATTTAAAGCACAAGGATATGATAAAGCCTTTGATTTATATCTCAATAAATAATGCGTCTGCGGAGTCTTTAAAATACACTAAGGGATTCCCTTCACCAGACACACTGCTACGCAGGCTAAAGAGCCTTGACCTAAAGCATGTTGTGAAAGCGTTTTGCCTCAGCATACTTAATTTAAGAATGAAAAAATTTTTAATAAAAATTATGAAGCGATAAACGCAGCCTTCGAGCATAAAGCTTTTAATATAAAAAGTTTTAAATTAAGATAATTTCAATGTTAAATGGGCTTGCAACTTATCTTATTCAAAAGTTAGAGGGATACCTAAATAGGCCAAAACTTAAAGTGTGGTTTGACTATTCTGGATTAAATAAAGAAGAAGTAACATATTCTGGTATGAATGAAGTTATTAAACGCAAATTTGTCAAAGTTTCTGTTAAGAACGAAGGTAAAACTAAAGCTGTAGATTGCGAAGCGATAGCAGAAATAATAAGTAATGGAACTCAAACCGTTAATCAAATAAAATTGTTATGGGATGAAAATTTGGCTCTTGTAAAATTAAGCCCTGAAGAAATGTTAATTACTTATCCCGATATTTCTAAAGATATTGACTATCTTTTACAGGCACATAAAAATGAATTATTTCGACCAATAAAGATTTACAAAAATACTTTCAAAACTGCATGGTTAATAGTAATAGAACGACATGAAGGGACAGGTATACAAGAGTTCGAAAAAACAGAAATAAAAGGCTTACAAAGCTTAGAGCTCAAACGAGGCGAAATAATTAAAGTTACTATCACCTGTTGCAATGCAGCTTCAAAACCTTTATGTCTTCAAGTCAAACAAACTCCTATATTAAAAGATATATCTGAGAAGAATAAAGGCAACTATTTTGAAAAAATCCCATGCCCATAATTTGCTCTCTTAGTAAGAACACGTAGCTTCTGTACAATTTTTATCCGAAAGCGTTTTTATCTTAGATTGTCTAATTCAAAAAGCAAATTACGCGGAACCATAACTTAAAAAAAGGATTCGGCCTGTGGCACATAATTCTAATTTGATATGTAGCCATATAGGAATTGCGCCATAAATTCAAAAAAAGGATATTCCTTAAATATAACACCGTGCGTTTATTACGTTATGAAAGCTTCGCTTGAGAGTGAAACAATTATAGATTTTATTAATGCGCACAAAAGAGAATTGCGCAAAAAGCTTGCTGTAGATGATGTAGAAACGGCGCGCAACTATATAATAACACATAGAGATGAAGTGAAGGAATGGCTGTTTTCAACGGAAGACATTTCCAACGCATACATAGAACACCTTGAACAGCAGTATGAAAAGAAGATTTTGAAAATGAAAGAACGTTATGAACGCATAATCGAAGAGCTGTTGGAAGAAAATGAACGCTTAAACAAACTGCTAAATAGTGGAATAATGTTTAAAGTCATCTGGAGCGGCGAACGTGGAAATGTTGGCTAAGGGAAAGAAAGCAGTTCTTCCAGCGAAACTTTCCTAAATGCGGCATACCGCTGCTTTGTTGTTTGGTCTTCAAGCACATACCACACTACCCTGTCACCGTATTGCAGGCCAAGCATATTTTTAACAGCGGCTGGGATGTTCACCTTCAAGTTGTCATTGTTGTGTCTGATGTAGCTTACTTTAGATATTTGCACAACATTTAACACATTTTTAACATTATCTGGCATATAGACGCTTTTGACGCTCCAACATATAACGTTTGTCATAATTTTTATAACGAAATTTTTCATTAAAAAAAATAGTAATATTTATAAGTAGTCTATTGACGCTATATAGACATGACAAAATATGTAAGCGTCGGAATAAAAAGGCAAACAAAGGAAAAACTGGAGAAGGAACTCAGACCTCGCGAAACGTGGGATGACTTGCTTAACAGGCTCATAGAAGACGCAAAAGGAGGTGAGTAAATAAATGGAAGAAAAATATTACCAAAATATTGTTGAAATTGTGCAGGTAGACGTGGCAAAGGCAAACGAACTCCTGAAACAAGGGTATGAAATACTAACAATCAGAGAAGTAACTGAAAGCAAGGAAACTCAAAAAGGCATAACAGTAAATACAAAACCGGTCGTAATAATGGGAAAAAAGGCGTCTCCCCAAGCTGTTGAGGGCATAGATGAAAAGCTCAGCGCGTTACAGTGGGCAAAGGGCAAAAACAAAGACAGTGAAGTAGCGCCGGCAAATGATGAAGCTTTGCAACTGTTAAAGGATGGAAAAGTTGTCGGAAAACAGTACACGTACTACTTAACAAAGGACAAACAGGTGCTGAGGTTTCCGAGGAAATGAAACACATCATATATTTTTTTGGGCTGTACAGGGGCGGCGTAGGAATTGGCGCGTATAGTATCGCTGATGGAAGCAGGCTCACCAGCGCAAACGCTTCCTCGTACCATTGCACAAATGCTACACAGTGCGCTATAAGTGCGCTACAAGATGCTCTACAGGACGCAATGGCTGAAGGCATTAAAGCAGTAACCGTTGCCGGTAGCCCAGAAGCACTTGGTGCACTTAATGAAATCAAGTTATTAAGGCGCTTTAAGTGTGAACGCCTGCCTTTGAGTGACGGTGAGAACCCTGCAAGGCCAATAGCAGAAGCCGCATACTTCCTGAGGCGCAGGCAAACGGAGGAGGTGCGTGCCGTATAAACGACAGGCCGAACTTTACCGTTTTCTGTATTACAACCCATCTGCAACTCTGAAAGAGGCAGCTGAAGCGCTGCATATTCCATATAATTATGCTAGGGCAGTGAAGTCACGTCTGATGCACAACCCAAAATACCGCAATTTTGATGCTTGCCCAGAATGCGGCACTAAGCTTGTAGAAGGGGTATGCCCACATTGCGGTATAGATTTTACAAAGCCAGCATACGACAATTTTTTTGGCTCGCATTCGCCAGTAGTTTTTACGCTTCCTGGCGGCGGGCTTGGCACAGGTGAGGTTGCACTCAAGTTCAATAACGCCTTAAAGGTGGTGAGCAACCAACTTGACAGGTGGGACGATGTAATGCTAACAAGGATTAAAAGGGCACAGAAAAAGGGAAATAAAAAGCTGGCTCAGGTGCTGCCAAACGACCCCGAAATACACAATTATGCCAGCAGGCTATTATACAGAGAAATAGTCGAATATGCCACGAAGTACCCGTCCTTGCGCCTCGGAGAAAAGACAATCGATGCCCTGTTGCAAAACGTAGTGAACCAGCTCAAGCGCGAAGATAAAAGGTTTGTTTCTCGACTGGCGCAAACCGATTATAGCGTGTAAAAAATTTAACTTTTCAGCATCATCTACTTAATTGTTTATGCTTGGTTGAATGTATGAACTTTACAAACTCATGAGCAAGATTTATTATAGCGTGTAAAAATTTTTAATTAATAATATGATTTATGCATTAACCATTGGATATCCGCAAATAGATAGAAAAAGCAACGAAAAAATAACTGAAGCGTCTCTTTTAAAAGATGAACTAGGCAACTTCAAAATAAAAGACCGTATTAATATTTACGATTATAAAATAATCATGGTTAAAGACTTGCAATTGCTTAGGCCTCAAACTGATTTTTTTAATGAAATAGGCGAATATAACGTAATACTTGCTTTCAGCTTTTGTCCATTAGACGATTATTATAATTTTGATCCAATTACGCAAGAATTTTATATTTCATATTCTAAAGCCTTAAAACCCTACATATTATCAAAAAAAGTACAAGGCAGTCACATTGATTTTATCCAGGATCATTGGCTAGGCAAAGTATTTAATGATTATAGAGAATATTTTAAGTATATAGGGAGTTTTAGACTCTCTGAAAGTTTTTTCTATTACATACTTTTAAGGAAAAAGGAATATTTATCTTCTCACAAAAATAATAACGTAAGTCAGCAAATGCTTGACAAACTAGGGAAAAAATATTACGATGCTTTTGCAATTAACCCAGGCGGTTTGACAGTTGGGGCAATAATTCAAGCAGGAAAAACAAAGCTTATAATTCATCCTGAACCTTTATTTAAGGATGAAAATTTTTTTAAGAATTTTACTAGGAAATTTTTAGACGCTATAGAAGCCAATCTCTTAGGAATAAATATTCAAACTACTGTACCACAATGGGTTGAACAGCTTTATGCAGAAGAAGAAAAGAAAATAATTAGTTATGCCTCAAATGAACTAAATATAATTAGCAATTTAAGAAATCTTCATTATCAATCTGGAACAGAATTAGTAAACGCTGTAGAATTTGCATTTAAGAAGATAGGGTTTGAAGTTGAAAACGTCTCGGCTAAAGGCGAATCTGTTGATTTAGTAATTAGATTTAATGGGAAAGAATTTTTGGTTGAGGTTAAAGGAAAGGAGAAAAACGCAGATAAAGAAGATATATCAAACTTTATTGCGAATAATCCTAATAAAAACCTAATTTTTGTAGTAAATCATTTTAGATCTATAGACCCTAAAGAAAGAAAGGACATAAAATCACATCCTCCTTATACTCAACCCGCTATAGAGACAATAAAGAAAGACTTGAATGATAATACGATTGAAAGTTTTTACCCTATAACAACCATGGACTTAGCTGAGTGGGTTCAAGATAAATTAACGCCGGACATGGTTTTAGAGAAATTAAATGAAAAAGCTAAAATCTACCTGTATGATAATTAACCTTTGATTTTTCATTAAATTTAAATTTTCTTTTTTCAATAACTTTTTGCCACGGTTAAAGTGTATTCAATTAGGTAAACACTGAATATGCGGTTGCCGAAATGATGCTGTCTGGCTGTTTAGGCCAAAAATGGTTGGGCGGAATAATTGTTGGCTTTTTGGGTACAACGTTGTAAGGCTACGCCATAGGAGTGACATAAGTGTCTTGGCTCTACAGTGTAATGTGAAATTAGGTAAAAATAACATTTATAATGTGGTGAAGTTTATAATAAGTTGTAAATAAAATGTCAGTAAATAATTATCCAAAAATAAACAAAATTTTTTCAGCTTCAGATGTAAAACATGGCATTTCTCTTTTCACAGCTAATGAGATCAGTGTTGTGGAAAACATGATCAAAGAAACAGAAGGAAAATTTTATATAAAATGCCAAATTAAAGATAATTTAAAAGTAGCAAGACCTGAAGAGGTTGTGAGACAACTATGGATTTATAGATTATTATATGAATATAACTACCCAAAAAGTAGAATAGATGTTGAAAAAGTTGTTTATTTTGGCTCAAGGGAATATGGATCAGCAGATATTGTTGTCCTACACGAAGACCGTAATCACCCTTACATAATCTTTGAAGTAAAGAGACCTCAAAGAACCGCCGGATTGGAACAATTAAAGAGTTATTGTAATGCAGAAGGTGCTCCAATTGGTGTTTGGTCTAATGGAAATGAAATTATAAGGCTTCTTCGAGAAGAACCCAATATCTTTGTAGAAATTCCAAGAATACCCAAAGTTACAGAAACACTAAGAGATATCTTAACACAAAGATGGACACTTGAATGGCTTGAAGCTCATGATGAGTTAAAGCAGGGAAAAACAACACTTAAAAAGATATTGTTGGACTTAGAGGAGCTTGTTTTAGGCAATGCAGGAGTGGATGAGTTCGAGGAAATTTTTAAGTTAATATACGCCAAACTCTACGATGAATGGAATGGGATTAATAACCCCTCTTATCAGTTAGAGTTCTTCGTTGGAGATAGAAGCGCAGAGCAAGTAAAACAAGCAATAACAAACCTGTTAAATAATGCAAAGAGAGAATGGCCTGGAGTTTTCGAGACGACAGATAAAATTGAATTGAGAAGCGAGCATTTAAAAGTTTGTGTATCTTTTTTAGAAAAAATAAAGTTATTCAATTCAAACCTTCGCATCATAGATGAGGCTTTTGAATATTTAATACCTCAAGTATCTAAAAAGAAAGAAGGGCAGTTTTTTACTCCCCGGCCTGTTGAAGATATGGTTGTTAAAATGCTCAACCCTAAAACCGATGAATTCGTTATTGACCCAGCATGTGGTTCTGCTGGTTTTCTTTTGCATTCAGTAATGCATGTTGCTGGTGGCATGATTAGCGGGAAACCCTTACCTGAAAATGCGAAAAATTTTGCTCAAACTAAGATTTATGGAATTGATTTTGCTAAAAAAGCTGTAAAGATAGCAAAAGCCATTAACTTAATAGTAGGGGATGGGAAATCTCATATATACGAAGATAATTCATTAGCGCCTCAAACTTGGAGATATGAAACAAAATCAGGTTTGAAGGACAGACTCTTAAGATTTCCAAATAATACTGAGAAAGACACCGATAATCAAGAAAAGTTTCTACTTTTTGATTTTGATGTCTTGATGACCAATCCGCCTTTTGCTGGAACAGTTAAAGAAAGAGACATTTTAAGATTTTATAAACTAGCTGAGAGAAACAGAAAATGGGTTGACAAAACTGGTAGACACATTCTTTTTTTAGAACGTTCTCTCCAATTTATAAGACCTGGGGGAAGAATGGCTATTGTTTTGCCCCAAGGATTATTAAACAACGCAAATGCTGAATATATTCGCAGGTTTGTTATTGAAGAAGCAAGAATTTTAGCAGTGGTTGGATTGCATGACAACACTTTCAAACCACATACAGGAACAAAAACAAGTGTTTTATTCCTAAAGAAATATACTGATGAAGAAGAAGAAAATATCCAACGAATAATGCTAAAATATGAAGATAAATGGGAAAAATTTTTGGAAAATCTTAAAAGTCAATATCAAAATTTATCCCTGGACACTTCAGTAGATGAAGAAGAGATACCAGAAGAGTTAAACTCTTTCTTGGAAAACTATTTTGAAAGTAGAGAAGAGATTGAAGAAGTGTCAACAGAAGTAAACGAAGTTGAAGAAACAGAAGACGCAAAAGAAAAAAATAACGGAAAGGTACCCCTCGCTGTTTTGGTTCAAGAGAAAAATCAATTAGATGAAACCTTAAGGGAAAAAGCAGAGGAATTAGAAAGTGTAAATGATACAAGAAAAGCTGAATTGAAAAACGAAATAAATGTAATAAAAGGTAAGATTGATAAACTCACCAAAGAAATCCTTCATAGGACTTTAGCAGGGCAAATAAAATTAGTTTTGAGTGATGAAAGGATTACTGAGGCATTTAAGAAATACTGGCTTGATGGAAAAGTAATACAAGAAATGGATTATCCGATTTTTTTTGCTGTGAATGAAAAGCCAGTAAAGGATGAAAGTGGGGAGTACAGATACAAAAAGACACCAAACGGCGATTTAGTATTGGATGAACGTGGGCACCCTGTAATCGACCACGATTTAGATGAAATAGCAGAGGCTTTTATCAAATTTGCCAAAGAACAATTAGCGAATGGTGATAATGCGTTTGATTTTTGGAGGTAAAACATGGCAGTATTTAGCATAGTAAAATTATCAGAAACAAACAATCATCATAGGATAGATGCTGAATTTTATCATCCTGAGTATTTGAAGAATAAAAGAAGACTAACCAATTTAAAAATCCCGCTATTTTCTTTAAAACAAGTTTCTAATTACATCACAAATGGTCATACACCAAGATATGCCGATTTAACAGTAGGAGAGGTACATTTTTTAACTGCTGAAGATGTCTTAGATTTCATCGTTAATTTTGAAACTTCTAAACGGATTACGAAAGAAGATAGTTATAAGGTTTTAAGAAGAACAATACTGAAGGAAAACGATTTATTAATTACAATAAAAGGTAAGATTGGGAATGCCGCAGTAGTTTATAAACTGGAAGGGGAGACAAATATCAATCAGGATGTGGCAAGAATTATAATAAAAAAATCTATTGATAAGAAAAAAATAAATCCTTATTTTATTGCAGCTTTTATAAATTCAAAATTTGGAAGGCTTCAAGTTGACCAAATAGCTACATCTCAAATAAATCCTTTTCTTGGGTTAGGCAATTTAAAGCAAATTGTTATTCCATTATTGGATGAAAAATTCCAGGATAAAATAGAAGGTGTCTTAAAAAAAGCATTAGAATTGTTTTATTACTCTAATATTATATTTTCCCAGGCAGAAAATCTGCTTTTAGAAGAACTCGAACTTAAAGATTTCAAGCCAAAATATGAAAAAACTTATACCGCTAAACTTTCCGATGCCCTCTCTGTTCATAGAATAGATGCAGAATACTTCCAGCCTGCATATGAAGAAGTAATAAGGAAAATAGGAGATATGACAGAATTAAAACCCTTAGGAAAGTTAGCAAATAGAATTAAGTTGAAAATTAAACCAGAATATAATAAGCTCTACCGATATATAGAAATAAACAATGTATCAATCGATATCGGAGAGATTAATTACACAGAAAGATTGGGTAAAGATTTGCCTCCTAATGCAAAAATTCCAGTAAAAGGTGGAGAATTGATTATTTCAAAGGTTAGACCAACTAGGGGAGCAATAGGGATTATACCTTATTCTTTGGGTGAGAACCTTATATGTAGCTCTGCATTTTCTGTTTTTAATGTTAATAGCCCATTAAAAGAATATTTATATGTTACTACTCGTTCAGTCATAGGTAGATTACAGTTAGAAAAACCGACCAAAGGAACATCTTATCCAACAATTGAAGATTTGGATGTAGAGAAATTGCAAATCCCTCTTCTTCCTTTTTCGACTCAGCAAAAAATTGCTTCGTTAATTCAAAAATCTCACGAAGCCAGAAAGAAAGCAAAGGAATTATTGAATGTTGCCAAAAAGGCAGCAGAGATCGCAATTGAGAAGAATGAAGAAGAAGCTTTAGATTATATTTCTAAAAGCATAAAGAAAAGTTGACCGAACTTCTTAGGAAAGATTAATAAAAATTGTTTCGACGTATATTAAAATACGTTAAACCGAAGCCCGAGGCACAGGCTTCGGTTGAAAATTAAAGGGTTTTGAAATTTACTTGCCTTTGTTACTAAAGAGAACCGTTGCAAAGCTTGCTAATGCTTCCTTCTTCCAATTTCAATATTTCGGTATGTAGCTGCATTGCTTGGCTTAATTTTTTATTGCTCGCTAATTTGATACCTTTTGCAATCAATTCTCTAAAAGGCACGTTGCAGTCGCTATATTTCTCTATCTTTACACGTATTGCGTATTTACCATCAGGCCAGACTTTTGAATGATCTTCATAATAACTCGACATTGCTCTATAAATCCCAACTACCGCTGAAACAGGATTTTTAACGTAAACGGCGATTAGATCTCCAGCTTTTATTGTTTTTACAATATTTTCATATACAGCACTTCTTATCTCTTCTTTTGACTTTACACCAAGAATACATTTTTCTTTGCAGATGTCCCAGTTTTTGTCTGAGCTCACAAAAAGAAGTTCCATTTAATCACTGCTTAATTTTTAAAGCGTAGGACGAAATTTTATCCCATCTATACTTACTATCGTTCAATTTATTCTTAAAGTACTTTTCGTCCCATTTTCTATGGAGTCTGAACCATATAATCCCCTCTTTATTTATGCCATAATTGTATCTTTTTTTACTTTTTCTTTCTAGCTGGTATCCCCTATAATCGTCCTTAAGAAGTTGCGCTATTTCTTCTTTTTTTAATATGAAAAATTGCGGTTCTATTCCAGAAAGATCATTCAATATCCAGAAATCCGCTTCGTTCTTCTCGACCTCTTCATCAATTTTATCTTGAAGGCTTTTTGGTAATTTAAAATCTAGCAAATCTGGCCGTTGTTTGTATTCTTCTTCGATTTCATTTTTTATTTTTTCCTTCATATCTCCTAATTTTAACTTAAGTATAGAGAACTCCCCTTTATTATTAGTTGTGCTCTTTACTTGTATTTTTATTGGTTTTGAACTATCTTTAAACTCAAGTTTAATATCATACCCCTTTTTCTGTCCTCCCACCCATTTACACTCTTTTTCATTTAACTTGTCTCTAAACTCATAGTAAAGTTTAGTGACTACCAGAACCTCGCCTAAAAAACCAATAACTTTGTTCTTTATTTTAGTTTCTTTTGCAAGTTTATCGTTATCCTGCAACCACCTATATATTTTATCTTTTAAATCATTTAATGCATTAATATATTCTGGATTAAAAGTAAATCCTTTCTCATCCATCAGAATCAACAATTTATTATATTATATCAAAGAGTTGATCCCTAAATACCTTTATATCTATATGATATATTCAAAATGCTTAGGTTGTTGAAATTTATATCTATTCACTGAAGTACCTTACTTTTTTATATTCCTATGAATCTTTCTTTGCAAGACCAAAAACCCCTTAAGCTTGAGGGTGACCTCTCTACCACCCATTTCTTGCTGTAGTCATGTCTGATTATTGATTTCGTTTTTGATTATATCAAAATCCCCTTCTGTAATTCTGATTATAGAAACTTGTAAATATTGATTCCATGTTTTGCCCTTGTCTGCAATGAATGCTAGTTTATCGATTAAATTAGGGTTAACGTGATTGGCTTTGTTTTCTTTTTCTTCGGTGGAGTAGCTTATTTTTATAGGGTTTTTTGCTTCTCGAATTATATTCAATTTTATTCTGTAGGGGAATAAAAATTTCTTACCGTTTTTTGTCCACCCAATATCTTCTTCGCTGTAAAAATATCCCCCAGAAAACCGTATAATAGCAACAAATTTGCCTCCGTGCGTATATACTATAGCCTTATCGCCGTCTTTTACAAAATCCCTAAGGGTAATATAATATCGTGCATCCATGCCCCACACAGAATTCTGTTTACATATCCTCCAGTTCTCTTCGGAAGTGCTTATACACCAAAATCTCACTTTAATCACCAAAACTATATCTAAACTATACATAATACCTTTTTCTTTCTTTCCCACCTATTAGCTACTGTTGGTAATATGCCAGAGAAGAATGCTACGCTTGTTGTGAAGCTGCACAAGTGCCATACTTTTGAAAAAGCTCCTTCTCTATAAGCGATGTTACCAAGGAAACGCTACATGAAGAAGAGCTTGCTAA
>Ga0080003_1000673_pt1 | contig 21308 bp, 21 predicted proteins | sample JossMetagenome_FD_69206 | JGI IMG/M metagenome (GOLD analysis project Ga0080003, IMG submission 69206) | Hot spring microbial communities from Joseph's Coat, Yellowstone National Park, USA - JC2_E (SPADES assembly) (version 2) | ecosystem: Environmental > Aquatic > Thermal springs > Hot (42-90C)...
GTGGCTATGGGATTCGGAATGGCTTTGGCGGTTATGCCAAAGTTTTTTGCAGTTTCAAAAGAAAAGTGTCATATAACGGCTGTGGATTTTATAAAAGATAGATATAACTCTAAAAGCTTAGCCATTATGGTGGCACTTGTTGGTATAACCGCAGAGCTTCCTTATATAGCCCTTCAAATCGTTGGTATGAAGGTAGTGTTATCTACACTTCTTATGCAGTTTAAAGGTATAAATCAAAATCTTGTAAACGAGATATCTCTTAGTTTAGCGTTTTTAATACTATCTTGGTTTACTTATAAATCAGGGCTTAGAGGAGCTACTCTTACGGCGGTGCTAAAGGATTTTCTCATACTTGGGACTGTTTTAGTGCTTAGTGTTTATATACCTTTGCATTACCATGGTTTTTATCAGGCTTTTGAAATAAAAAAAGCATACGCCACGTTGAATCCAAAGCTTATAAGCGCATATATAAGTTTATCTGTTATGAGCTCGTTGGCACTGTTCTTATACCCTCATGCTATAACGGGTTGTCTTAGCTCAAGCGATGTGAAAGTTTTGAAAAAATCTATAGCCTTTTTACCTATTTATGGAATCGGGCTTGCTATTCTGGCGCTTTTTGGTGTACTTATATACGAAGTAAAACCAGCTATGGATATGTTAAACCATATACCAGCTTCTGCCAGAGGTTCTTTTGTGGTACCAGCCTTGATAGTTTCCACAATGCCCCAGTGGTTTAGTGGTATAGCTTTACTTGGAATATTTATAGGTGGGCTTGTGCCAGCTTCTATAATGGCTATAGCAAGCTCAAATCTTATGGTAAATATACTTAGAGAGTTAAACATCGCAAGTCCTTCAAACGAGACGAAGCTTGCAAAATGGTTTTCATTTTTGTTTAAACTAATTCCTCTTCTTTTTGTATTTTTGGTACCTCCTACTTTTGCAATAGCATTGCAGCTTATTGGTGGTATTATCATACTTCAAACGCTTCCTTCTATATTTTTAGGGCTTTTTGTAAAGCATTTAAACAAAGAAAGCCTTATGATAGGACTTATAGCTGGTATTGTGTTTGGTATTTACGAGCTTGAAAAAGTAAATCATTTTGGTATCATACAAAACGTTCTAATGCCATCTTCTTTTGGTCCTATATTTATAGGTTTGCCAGCTTTGGCTATAAATCTTTTTGTGGTTTTGATCGGCTCTTTTTATCAATACATTTTCCGCAAAAGCGCTCAATAGGACATATGTTGCAGTTTGGTTTTATAGGTTTACATATACGCTGACCAAAGGATACCAAATATCTATTTATATCAATCCAATATTTTTTAGGTAGTATGTTTTTTAGCGCCTCTTCTGTTTGTTCTGGGGTTTTTGTTTTTACTAAGCACCATCTGTTGGTAATGCGATGCACATGTACATCTACACAGATGGCTGGTATGCCAAATCCTTCTGCCAACACCAAGTTAGCCACTTTTAGACCTACACCAGGAAGCTCCATGAGTTTTTCTTTTTCTTTTGGTATTTTTGAATCGTATGATTGTACTATTATCTTGGCAAGCTCTTTTAGGTTTTTTGCTTTTGTGTTGTAAAAACCAACACCGTATATTAGTTTTTTTAACTCTTCTTCTTCTATCAAATGTAAATCTTGGATAGATTTGATTTTTGAGAAAAGTCTCTCGCAAACTTTTGCAGTAGTCTCATCTTTTGTTCTGGTGGAAAGAATAGCGCATACAAGCACCCTAAAAGGGTCTTTTGTGGTGTGGGCTATAAGGGTAACAACCGGTGCATGGTTTTCTTCGTAATCTTTTTTTAAAATCTTAAATATCTTAGGTATATCAGTTTTTTTCACTTATTTGTATATAAGTTCTATATACTTGGTGGTATCAGCAATTTCTGGCAAAGGTGGTGGATTTTCCATGCTATAACCTGTGAGAAAATACCAATCGTCAAATATATTGTAGTCAGTGTTTTCTATAAAAAATCTCATTTTCTTTGCTAAGTCTTCTGGGTTTCCGCATTCTAATATATAGTTTTCTAGCTTTTTGTTTTGGTCTTCGATGCTTTTAATATTAAAAGCCTCAAATCTTTTTCTTTCATAGTTTAAGTTTGTCTCAGAGATATAATATCTATTTACCTTTCTTAGCTTGTTGCTTAGCTCTTCGTCAAGAAGTTTTTTGCCAAAGATAAGCTCTTCTTGAAACTTTTCAAATATATCGGCATGTCTTGCTTTGGTCCACATTTGCATGACGCCTCTTTGGGCGGTTTCGTTAAAAGCAGTAGTAGCACCCATAGCCCATACGTGGGGGTTTATGTGAAGATGTATTTCATCGCATATAGTATCAAGCTGTGCATGGGTGTATATACCCATTACTTTCACATGGGATTTTATAAACTTATCTTTAAACAAAGATAACATAAAGTATTTGTAGTTTGGATTTATCTCTGGATTGCCGTAAAGCCTTACTTCAAACTTACCTTCCAAATCCCTAAGATAGTCTACCGCTTTTAATATGATGTGATGGCCTTTTGTTACTTGCCAGTTGGATAAGAAGGCAAAGATTGTTTTTTCTCTTGGTTTCGAGTATTTGGCTTTGGTTTTTTCTATGATATCTTTTGATCTTTTTTCATCCCTTTTGTTGGCGGCAAAACCTTGCTCTGGTAATACTAAGTTTATTATGTTATCTGGTTTTACGCCAAAATCTAATATAGCATAAGCCCCGTAACCGCCGTTTGATATATTTAGGTCTACTACATCTTCCATGAGGTATTTTCCGTAGTCAAGCCTTCTTTTCATCTCTATGGCTATCACTTTTTTCTGGGATTCTGTAAGGTTTAGACCCATCATAATGTTGTATTCTTCCACAAACCTTTCTGGTGTAAACTCATCTTGGGCTATACATTGAAATTTGTTTTGCTCGTATTTATAAGTAGAAAACATATGCCAAGAGGGTTCTAATAAGTACATAGAATGCATAGTATTTAGGACCTTATATCCAAGTTGCTTAGTTTTTTCTATTATAGAAAGGGGCATAATAGATTGAAAATGTATAAAGTCCCAATCGGGCTTCATAGCTAAAAATTTAAACCATATCTGTGTAGTAGGTTCTTCGTAGACTTCGGTCATAGGAGAGTATCCGTGCTGATATATAAACCATTCTCTTCTAGTGAAAACATTGTATGTAATACCTTCGTATTGGGCGTTTAAAAGATCGTATTCATTTTGCTTTCCTATCATAAAAGGTGGTAATATAGTAAACACTTCTACATGATGGCCTAAGTTTTTTAGGTTTTTAGCAAGAATATAGATATGCTTATCTTCTCCGCTTTGTGGTTCCGAAGGCGGCGCCCATCCTACCAATAAAACTCTCATAAACTCTCCTATCAATATTTAAAATTACCGTTTAAAATCTTTTGATAAAAGTTTGGTGGCAAAAATGCGTTTTTGTGTATTTCATCTGAGTAAAATCTCGTTTCTACATCAACTTCTCTTGATATTTCTCGTGGATTGTAAACTTTGGAACCCACTGAAAAACTCCACCAATACCCAGCGTATACTGGTATAACGGTGGTGTAAAGGTCTACTATAGGAAAGTTTTTTTTCAAAGCTTTTTGAAAACGCACAACTATATCAAGATGATAGTGCAAAGATTCAGATTGGCCAACATATATACCATCTTCTTTTAAAGCTTCAAACACATATTTAAAGAATTCTTCTGTGGTAAGTACATGTGCAAAACCAACAGGATCTGTAGAGTCTACTATGATAACATCAAACTCATTTTTATAGTCTTGAATGTATTTAAAACCATCTTCATTTAGTATAATAGCTCTAGGATCATCCATCGAACAAGCGACGGTGGGGAAAAACTTTTTAGACACTTCTACTACGTCTTTGTCTATATCCACCAATACAGCTTTCTTTACAGACTTGTGTTTTAAAACCTCTCTTAGGATGCCCCCGTCTCCTCCACCTATTATTAGCACATTTTGGGGATTTTTATGGGCAAACATTACAGGATGAGTTAGCATTTCGTGATAGAAAAACTCATTTTTTTCTGTAAATTGCACTACACCATCGAGTATCAACATTTTACCAAAGTAATGGGACTCTACTACTTGAATCTCTTGATATTTTGACTTGCCTTCGTAAAGGATTTTGCTTATGCCATAACAATGTCTTATAGGTGCATAAGGATCTCTCTCCATAAAATATACATCTTTCATAGTTTCTTCTCCTCTCTAAACAAGTTTTATTCAAATTATAGCACGTTTTTTATGCGAGATATAGCTTCTTTTAAATATGCTATATCCTTTGCAAAAGAAAATCTTACAAATCTATCGGTTTGATTGGTGCCAAAATCTATTCCAGGTGTAATTGCCACCCTTGTTTTTTCAAACAGAAAATCGCAAAATTCTTTCGATGGAATATTGTATTTTGATATATCTACCCATACATAAAAAGCTCCTTCTGGTTTTACTGGTATATTAAATATGTCTTTTAATTCTTTATAAAAGAAGTCTCTTCTTTCTTTAAAAGTATCCCTAACGAAGTTAAGATATTCATAATCAAAAGCTCCTAAAGCAGCGTATTGGGATAAAGTAGGAGCGCTTATAAACATATTCTGAGATAATCTTTCTACGTCCTCTATATATCGTTCTGGTACTATCATCCAACCTATTCTAAATCCTGGCATACAAAAGAACTTAGAAAAGCTATTTATTATAAAAGCGTTATCACTAAAATAAAGGGCAGTTTTTATGCTTTTGTCGTAAGTAAGTCCATGATATATTTCATCACACACAAAGATCTTTTTATTTGCTTCACAAAATTCTATTATATCTTGTAGATTATCTTCGCTGTATACAACACCAGTGGGATTTGAAACTGAAGAGATTAAAAGTAAATCAAATTCAACGTTTTTTAAATGCTCTTTTGTGATTTGGAAGCTTGTATCCTCGAAAACAGGTATTTTTACTATATTTTTATCAAAAGCGTAAGCTATGTTTTCGTAACAAGGATAACCTGGATCTTGTAAAGCTATGTTTTTTCCTTCTAAAAGCCCAAATATCAAAGAAAAAGCTCCTGAAGAACCAGTAGTTATGATGATTCTTTCTGGTGATATTTCTATGTTGTAGAAATTTCTGTAGTAAGTTGATATAGCATTCCTTAGGGCTTTTAAGCCTTTTGCTTCAGTATAACCAAAATAACTGCTGTTTATAGCGTTTTGAAGATGTTTTAAAACATTTGGGGATGGTGCTAAATCAGGTTCTCCAATTTCAAGATGTATCGCATCTTCAAAAGATGATGCTTTTTTTAGAATGTCCATTACGATAAAGGGTTTTATATGTTTAAACATTGTTTATAAAATCTTTTATTTTTCTAGTGATGGATTCTATGTCTTTTTCTTTAAATATACCAGAGCCTATAACAAATATATCGACATATTCTTTTACAAGGTGCAAATTGCTAAATTTCAATCCACCATCCATTTCTACAAGACAATTTAAACCTTTTTCTAAAATTCTTTGTTTTAAGCTTTTAGCACGAACAGTTGAACGATCTATAAAGCTTTGACCACCAAAACCTGGATTAACAGACATAAGCAGTATATAGTCTACATAGTGTATTATTTCATCAATAGCTTCTAAGGATGTACCGGGATTGATGGCAACACCTGCTTTTGCTCCCAAGCTTTTTATCAGCTCAACAGTCCTATGAATATGAGGTACATTTTCTATGTGAACAGATACCATAGACGCCCCAGCTTCTACAAACTCTTTTATATAGGCATCTGGATTGTTTATCATAAGATGAGCGTCAAAAGTGACGTTTGGCAATTTTTCTTTTAAACATTCTAAAACATAAGGTCCTACTGTGATATTTGGTACAAAAGCCCCGTCCATTACATCAAAGTGTATTATATCTGCCCCGCCTTTTAACGTAGCCTCTATATCTTTACCTAAATTCCAAAAATCAGCAGAAAGTATTGAAGGAGCAAGGTATTTCATTTTTCTGTGATGGTTTCGTCTACTTTCATACCAAAATGTCTTCCTTCTTGTTCTATATATCCTAACACCTTATCGCCTTTTTTTAGTTCTACCACAGATATAAGTTCTCCATCTGGTTTTACAAGCCTTATAGTTTCTGCGTTTTGAAGCACCGCTGATAGTTTTTTGCCGTTTGAGATAGCTTCTACTAAAAGCATAGGTCTTCTTTCGATCTTTGCTCTTCCTACGTAAACTGTCCTTCCGTTGCCGTCTTTATCGTACACCATCACAGGTTTTCCAGCTTCTGCTTCACACAAGTATATAGTTTTATTGTTGGGTACTTTGGTATACATATGTACAGCACCAGCGTTCACTCTAAAAGGTCTTGAAGCAACGTAGGGGTTTTCTTCTGTTTCTGCCGCCACCAAAAGCATACCACCCGAAGAGTTGCCCACTAGCATACCTTCTGCTTTCTTTAATATAGAAGTTGTGTCTACACAAACTCTATCTCCCATGCCTACTGGCAATACTCTTAAAATTTCAGCTTCTACAAGATTTAATTTTTCTTTTGGTTCTACTACGTTTGATATTTTCTTTATAAGGTTTAAATCAGGGTCTTTTAAAACAACACCCTTTACACCTTTTTCCAATATATTTAATGCAGTTTTTGCTTCTTCTTCAGATTTTACTATAACATATACATCTTCTTTTTGAGCTATAATGTTTTCCAATGGAATTATAGTCCAATCTGTGGTTTCTACCAATACCTTTTTCGGAGATTTGGCAGCCCTTAACTCATCTTCTTTATTTAAAATCTTTATATACTCTATATCTTCTCCCAGTATCCACGTTTCTATTTTACCTAACTTACTTACGTTTTTTGCCTCTTCTTCTGATTCTACTATTATAGCTTTTACGCCAGACTCTAAAGCGGTTGTGATAGCACTTTTCTCTTTAGACCACAGTATAAATTCTTTCTCTTTCATAAGATTATTTTAGCACATTAAAGGTTGTTGTATAAACTCTTGTTTATATCTATCTTGGCATGAGCTCTTAAATCTTTTATAAGGTAATTCATTAAAACGTTTGCTTTTAGGCTTATCAATTGAGCAAACGTCTTTTCTGGATTTTGCTGATTTTTTATGCTTCTTGAATCTACTTCTATTATTACGTAAGCACTACCGTTGGCAGATACATAAGGGCCAAAAAACGCAGGTGTTTTTTCTGTAACCATCGGCACTATATCGGAAGATTTTATATCCACCATTGTAGATATTCTAGACAAAGGTAAGTTGTTAAATGCCACAGGCTTTATACTTACAGGTTTTTTAGCTTTTAAGCTATTGTATATATTTTTAGCAAAATCTTTTAAAGCCAATATCTTTTTTTCCATTATTAAATCTTGGATCACTTGGTTTTTTGCTTGAGAAAGCGGCATTATAGCAGTGTTTTTTGTATTTTGATATGTGAAGATGTATATGTTGTTACCAACGTTTCCTACTATTATAGGATTTTGTGGGTTTAGGGCTTTTACTACTGCACCAAAGGTTTTTGACATTGTTTTTTCATCAAAAGCTTTGAAACCAGGAGGTATTTTACCAGATTTAAGAGCCATATATATTTCTCTTGCCTTATTTTTGTCTGTGGTTTCCCAATATATTATAGATGATGGGTTTACTACTTTAAACTCATCTTTATGTTTGTTGTAATAGTCTTCTATTTCTTGTTCTGTTGGTGTATAGTTTATGTTTACGGAGTTTGGGTCTATTATATAAGCTTTTCCAGATAGAAGTGTGTTGTTTATCGTATTAGCTGCATTTAATTCTATATCGCTAACATAGGATGCGTTTGTAATAAACAACGTATATTTTTGTATGGTAAGTTGCTTTTTTATATATGCTTCATAGGTTTCTGGTGTATATCCAGCTTCTGCCAGTACTGCTTTGTATCTTTCGAAGTTGAATTTTCCATCCACTTGGAAAGAAGGATCTTTAGATATTATATCTGCCACTTCTTTATTGGATACTAAAAAGCCTTCTTTTTTAGCTTGTTCGTATAAAAGATCATCATCTATCAAAGAATTTAAAATCTCTTGCTTTAATATGGGTGTCATTTGTTGGTTGGTTCTCATGGCTACTCTTCTAAAATCTGCTATACTTATGCAATCACCATTTACTTTTGCTATGCAGTTTTCTGATGAATGAAACAAAGATGTGATGTCACCAGCTGCAAAGTTCCATAGGAAAAAAGCTGCTGTTACTATACCTGATAATATGGCAAACGTTTCTTTGTGTTTTCTTATAAACTCAAACATATCAATATTATAACACTTTTATTTTGTTTTTTGGGGTTTTGTTGGCGGGTTTAATTTATCTTTTAATAAAACTTTTCTAATGAGGTAAGTTTGTAAAAAGCTAAGTATGTTGTTTATAGTCCAATAAATTACTAAAGCTGCTGGGAACGAAGCAAACAAGAATACAAAAAATAAAGAACTTATATACATAATAGAGTTTTGTCTTGGGTCTGGATTTGGGGTTAGTCTCAAAGACATAACCATGGTTATACCCATTAAAATGGGCAAAATATAATATGGGTCTTTTTGGGTTAGGTCGTGTATCCATAGAAAATGAGCCAGTTTTAAATCTGCCGTTATCACAATAACCTTGTAAAGGGAGAAAAATATTGGGATTTGCACAAGTATGGGTAAGCATCCTGAAGCTGGATTAAAACCCACTTCCTTATATAGTTTCATAATTTCTTCTTGCATTTTAACGGGGTCATCTTTATATTTTTCTTTGATTTTTTCCATTTTTGGAGCTACTTCTGAAAGTTTTGACATTGATAGCGTGGATTTGTAGTTTAGCGGGAAGAACAATATTCTTATTAAAAGCGTCAAAACAAAAATAGATATTATCCAGTTTCCTGTTTTTATATATATATAATATAAGAATTTAAATAAAGGTTCTACCACTATCCTAAAGTCTCCGAAATCAAGCACGTCGGTAAGACCTGCTTTCTTAAGCCAATCGTACTCTTTTGGTCCAAAAAACATAAGAGCTTTGCCATCAAAGGAGACAAGCATGAATGTAAAGTCATCTTTACCTAGTCTTTCTTTGTATATCTGTATAGAATTTATATGGCCTTTTATTCCTTGAAAGAAGAATCTACTTTCTTCGCCTGCAAAAGATATGTTACCGGTGATTACTTTGTAAGTTTTTATATCGCCATTGTCTAGTCTTTTAACATTTCCGTTTATATCAAAAACTGGTCCTTGGTGAGTATGTAAATCCTCCTCGTTTAGGTTGTTGCCAATCATTACAAAATAGGGTTTGTTATAACCTATCAAGGATACGCTTATTTTTGATATAAAACCCTCTTTATCAAAGGATATATCTTTAACAACGCTTATGTTTGGTAGCTTTAGTGTCATAACAACGTTGTTGTTAGTTGCTGAGATGTTGTAGTTGCTAAAGTTTATAGCCTCATCTATAGCGGGGTTACCAGTGTAAACTTCTAAAGGAAAAATCTTTAGTGCGTATTCTTGGGGGGTTATAAGGTTTTGTTTAAAGTTTTTGATATAATAGTATGTTATCTTACCACCGTTGTAAGCAAATTTTATATCTGCATCTTTAAGATGAAGTAAAACTCCGTTTTGTATATTCTGGGCTTGTCTCTGGTTGTTGAGAAATAAGTTTATACCGCTTTGATATTGATAAGCAAAAGTTGCTTGATTAGTAGTTGTTTTTTTAGCTTTTTGCTGGGGGGTTGTTGCTGTTGGGCTTTTAAAAAAGTATTCAGTTATATATTGATAAGCAAGTATAGTAATAGATACTGCAAAAAATATTGCAATTAATCTTTTTAAATCTATCTGTTCCATTATGGATAATCTACGCCACCCTTATTCCAAGGATTGCATCTTAATATGCGCCAAAAAGCTTTCATGCTACCTTTAAAAGCTCCATACTTTTCAATGGATAAAATAGCATAATGAGAACACGTAGGATAAAACCTACATGAGCTAGGGTATAAAGGCGATATGAAAATTTGCCAAAACCTAATAAATTTTATAAGCAAATATTTCAAGGGGCCAGTCTCTTTCTTCCCTTTTGTCTTCTTCTTTTTATAATATTTCTACCAGATCTTGAAGACATACGAGCCAAAAACCCACTAACACGTTTTCTTTTCCTATTTGAAATATGAGGCTTTAAAGCATTTGTCATAGTTACCTCTTTTTAAATGGGTAGATATTTATAATCGCCTCTACCCAAGGCGACGCTTTAAAGTTTAGAATCCGGCTTTTCCTGAAAATATACCAGTAAATACAAATATAATGGAGAAAAGCATTGCGTAAAGTGCAAAGGTTTCAATGAATGCCAAACCTATGAACATTATAGTTTGCAACTTACCTGCCATATTCGGGTTTCTAGCCATGCCCTCTTCCGCACCTCTTATAGCAGAACCAGCACCTACACCAGCACCCAAAGCACCAAGACCTATAGATACACCTGCAGCAACCGCCATCAAACCATAAAACAGCGCTCTTGCATGGGCATCTGAGCCACTTGAACCAGCAGTGTCAGCCATTGCTATGCTACTAGCAAGAGTTAAGAGCATGAGAGTTTTAAGCTTCATAAATATCCTCCTAATTTATTAATAAAATGGGTTTACCTGTGGATTTAGATAACTTTGATATATCTTTGTTAAAATTGTTACAAGCTAATAAAATCATATCTGGATTTACTTCTTTATAGACTGCTTCGGCTTCTTCATCAAAATCACCTACTTTTACGTGAAAATTTACATTCATATCTTTTGGGAAAAGGTGTTTTAGTTTATATGTGGCTTGTTTTATACTATTTTCCTTCATATATGGGTCAAACGGCATACCGAAAGAAGTTGCTATATCCTCTACTTTTTTTACAGACTCTAGTACCACAAGAACATCCAAGCTTGCTTTAAAATTGTTCACAACATCCAATATCTTACCTATAAGCTTAGTGCAATCGCCATTTTCCATATCCATTATTAGAAGAATCTTATTTATATTCATATCAATATTCCTCGTGAGCCACGGCACCAGCTATATATATTGTACTCAATATCATAAATATAAAAGTTTGAAGAACAATGGCTAATACCTTTATTGTTATTAAGAAGACAAGTACTATTGGAGATACTGCCAAAGTAAATGGATTTCCTATTAAAACACCTATTATTGAAATAAGAAGTATAGCTCCACCTTTCATATTTGCAAAAAGACGTAAAGATAAGGATACAACCCTTCCTAAATGAGACATGATTTCTATTATAAAGAAGAAGGGCGCTAAAGCTTTTATGGGTCCCATAAAGTGTTTTATATAACCGAGGCCATTTACTCTAAAACCTTCAAAGTGGTATAGGAAAAATACTATAAGTGTAAGTGCTAAAGTGGTGTTTATGTTGCCAGTAGGAGCATCTACAAAAGGTAAAAGCTCCATAACATTTCCAAAGAATACAAAGAGCCCTATGGAGGCTATAAGAGGTAAATAGCGTAAACCTTGCTCCCCTATATTTTCAGTGACCATAGCTTTGCAGAAATTTATATAAGATTCAATTACAAACTGCAATTTTGATGGCATGATTTTAGGTTTGCCAGCAGCTAACACAACACCCAGTGCCACTACCATGGCTACTATACTAGTTATAACATGCTCATAATGTTCCATACAGAATATTATAGCATAACAATATAAAAATTTCCCTAAAATTTTTTTATCTTTTTTATATTGTCCTAGAAAATGTTGGTTTTTCTTTGGCTTTTGAATATATATCAAAAACTATGGCTATATTTCTTACCAATAGTCTACCTTCTGGGTTTACCTCTATCTTATCTTTATTTATGCTAACAAGACCATCACATTCTAGTTCTTCTAGTTCTAAAAGCTCTTTTTCAAAGTATTCGTCAAAGTCTATACCAAACATAGAAGATATGTTCATTTTATCTACGTAAAGATTACACATGATATCCATTATCACTTCTCTTCTTATTATGTCATCTTGGTTTAAGATATACCCTCTCATAATAGGAAAAACGCCTTTATCTAAAGCGCTATAGTAATCTCTTAAGGTTTTATGATTCTGGAAATAAGCTTTGTCTAACATGCCTATGGATGTGGCACCAATTCCTATTAGATGAACGCCTTTTCTGGTGGTATAACCTTGGAAGTTTCTCCAAAGTTTTCTATGCTTTTGGGCTAAATAAAGATCGTCTGTTTTTTTTGCAAAGTGATCCATACCTATAAAAGCGTAATCGCTGGCTTCAAACAACTCTATCGCTAGCTTTAGCATGTCAAGTTTCATAGGTGCTTCTGGAAGAGCCGTAGCGTCAATTTTGCGTTGAAGCGGTTTTAGCCAAGGCACATATGCAAAATTAAAAACCGCCACCCTATCTGGAGAAAGTTCTATCGTTTTTTCTATGGTGCTTTTAAAAGTATCAACCGTTTGACCCGGTAATCCATACATAAGGTCTATGTTTAAGCTTTTATAACCTAAACTCCTTATATCGTAAATTACATTTTTTAAAAGCTCTTCATCTTGTACTCTGTTTATGCGTTCTTGCACATTTCTATCAAAGTCTTGTATCCCCATGCTAATTCTATTGAATCCAAGCTCTTTATATAGTTTTAGTTTTTTGTAATCTATATGACGCGGATCTATTTCTATTGATACCTCAGGGTCTTTTGTAAAATCGAATCTGTCTTTGATAAAGGACATCATATTGTAGAAATCTTCATTATCTAGAAAATTTGGTGTTCCCCCGCCTATATGAAACTGATCAATTTTCTTATAATCTTTTAAAACATCTTTTAGCATATCAACTTCTTTAAAGAGATAGTTAAGATATGGCTTTGCCACATCTGTTCTGTGAGAAATTATTACGTTGCAACCGCAAAACCAGCATGCATTTTCACAAAAAGGTATATGGACATATAAAGAAAGAGGTCTTTCATCGTGCAATATATCTTCTAGCTCTTTTTTATAAATCTCAGAGGATAAAGGCTTAAACTCCACCGCCGTGGGATAGCTAGTGTACCTTGGCCCTGGCTTATCGTACTTTTTTATAAGGTTAAAATCTATCTTAGTATTTTTGTACATAACACGCTCCTACAGTTAAATATAAACCATTTTTTCTAAAAGCTATACAACAAAAATCATCTTGCATACTCTACAAACCTGTTTTCTCTTATAACCACAACTTTTATGTTGCCGGGATAATCCATTTCCTCCTCTATCTTCTTGGCAATTTTCTTAGACAGATCGTAAGCTTGTTCATCTGTAAGTTCAGAAGGTGATACTATAACCCTTACTTCTCTACCGGCTTGCATAGCATATACGTTTGATACACCTGGGAAACTTTTTACAATCTCTTCAAGTTTTTCTAACCTTTTAATGTAAGCCTCTAGGGATTCTCTTCTTGCTCCTGGTCTTGCTGCGGAAAGAGCATCTGCCGCACAAACTAAAGCTACCTCAGGATATTTAACGGGTTCTTCCTCGTGATGTGCTTTTATGGCGTTTAGAACATAATCAGGCTCTTTATACTTTTTGCACAACTCTATACCTATATCTGTGTGGGAACCACCCATTTCGTTTGATATGGCTTTTCCTATATCGTGCAAGAGCCCAGCTCTTTTAGCGGCTTTTTCGTTTAAGCCCAGTTCAGCGGCCATGAGCCCGGCTATCGTTGCTACCTCTTTTGAATGAAGCAATACGTTTTGTGAATAAGACGTCCTGTAGTAAAGTTTACCTATGTAATAATAAAGCCCTGGGTTCATATCGTGGATGCCTAACTCCATAACAGTTTCTTCACCTAGCTTTCTAATGTTGTTGTCCATTTCTTTTTTAACTTCTTCTACAACCTCCTCTATACGAGCTGGGTGTATTCTGCCATCAATTATAAGTTTTTCAAGGGCTTGTTTGGCTATCTCTCTTCTCATGGGATCAAAAGACGAAAGCGTAACGGTATCTGGAGTGTCGTCTATTATAATATCAACACCCGTTAATATTTCAAAAGCCCTTATATTTCTTCCTTCCCTTCCTATGATACGTCCTTTAAATTCATTGCTTGGTAGTTCTATAGTAGACGTGCTGTAATTTATTGCTATTTCTGGGGATAGCCTTTGAATAGATGTGGTGATAATTCTTTTTGCTTCCCTTTCAGCTTCTTCTTTTGCTTTTTCCTCTATGGCTTTTGCTATCCTTATGCTTTCTATCTTAGCCTCTTCTTCAGCTTTTCTTAATATCTCTTGATAAGCCTCTTCCTTGGTTAAAGATGCTATTCTTTGGAGTTCTAGAAGTTCCTTGTTTTTGAGTTCTTCTATTTCGCTTTTAATGGTTTCCACGTTTTTATACTGCTGTTCTATCTCTTTTTCTCTCTTTTGAAGAGCTTTTTCTAATTCTCTTAGCTCTCTTTCTTTTGCGTAAAGCTCCTCTTCTTTTTTCTCAAGGCTTTGTAGCTTTCTTTCTAGGTTTGTCTCTTTGGATTCTAAGCTTTTTTCCCTCTGTAAAAGAGACTGTTCTTTTGAGTAAAGCTCTTCTTGTTTTCTGGCGTAGTCTTTTTCTAGCTCTTCCTTTCTAAGCTCTAACTCTTTTTTGATAGCTTCTTTTTCTTTCTCTAGTTTTTCGTTTTCTTTCTTGATAAACTCCATATATTTGGAAGCTTCTCTTTCGGCTAGTTCTTTTGAATACTCTAGCTGTCTTTTAGCTTCTTCTAATATAGCGTCTGCTTGCCTCTTGGCCTCTTCTAAGAGCATCTTTGACTCTTCGGATGTGCTTGGCGTATTCACCACTTGTTTTTCGCTTAGCTTTTTAAAAGCTAAAAACCCAAAACCAGCTAACGCTAACACTAAGATTGATAGGATACCTATAACAACAGTTTCCATTGGTAATTACCTCCTTCTATTACATAATTTTCAGAAATGATTTTGTTAAGCTTTACATCAAAAGGGTCTTTTTCTATAGAGTCAACAATTTGAAAATCATAGCATATACCTATAGAAAAAATGTTTTTGTTTGCCGATAAAAATCTATCGTAGAAGCCCTTACCAAAACCTACGCGATAAAGATGTTTATCAAAGCAAACACCGGGTACCAAACAAAGATCTATATTAGTTTCTTGGCATTCTTCTGGTTCTAAAGTATTGTAAACAGATTTTACGAAAGGACCTTTGTAAAGGCATGGTACAAGTGTATTGTCAACAATTTTTGGTACAGAAACAATCTTTCCTTCGTATATACTCATATCCAAAAGCGGATCGACTTCTTTTCTTATGGGAATATAAGCCATCACAGACTTAGCCCTTTTAAAATCTTTATCTTGTGAAAGGTTTTTTGCTATCTCTAAGGAAGCCTTGTATACGTCTTCCTCAGAGAGCATATCGCGTCTTTTTAAAAAAATACTTCGTAATTCCTTTTTTGACATATACCTCCATAACTAGGAGGCAAAAGAAGAAAGACAAGAAGGATTTATACCCACCCTACCGTCGTGCAAACATACATGCGGGCCTCCTATTTTTAGGTGGGTGCCCTGTCAGAGGGTCTACAAGGAGACGCCCCTGAACTTCCGAGCTCCCTAATAGCTCACATGTAGGCCCCAAAAATATCTTCACACTAACGAGTAGGGCAGGCCTTTATTTAAACTAAGCAAATCTAAGCTCTATACCCTCTTCTTTAAGACGTTCTAACATTTTTTCTATTAGAACGTTTACTTCTTCATCTTCTAAACTTCTATCAAGGGCTCTTAAGCTAAGTCTCAAACCTACGCTCTTCTTATCTTCTTCTATTTGCTCTCCTTTATAAAAATCAAATACTAAAACATTTTCTAGCATAGTTCCAAAAAACTCTCTTATGAGAATAATAAGCTTTTGAACATCAAAATCAATGCTCATTATCAGTGAGATGTCTCTAACTATTGGTGGGTATTTTGATATTTCTTTTATTTCACGATATTTTGCTTTATTAGTAATTTCAAACTCACAGATAATTGTATCTTGTAGTATATCGCTTTTTAAAACACCAAAAAATCCTATATCTTTATCGTCAAACTTTAGACTTCCCTGTTGATAAGGATGAAGGAACGATAAATTAGAAAAGCCAAACATAATATCTTTGTTTATAGCTTTTATTATCTCCTTTATATGGTTTATATTCCATTTTGTTTTAGGGTATATTCTCTTGTGCCCTCTTAACAATATACATATATGTGTGGATTGGGAATCTTCTTTATCTTCTTTAAAAATATCTGATATCTCAAATATAGCAAAGTCGTATATGTGCTTTTTAACATTTTGATCTGCCAACCTTATCATAGATGGCGTTAAATATCTTCTTAAAAACCTAAAAGAAGGTAGTATGGGATTTTTGATTTCTATAGTGGGTTTTTCTAAGCCAAGAACTTCATAGTCTTCTATTTTGTCAAAGCTTAAATTTATTACTTCCTTTAATCCGTTGGCTACCAATTTATTCTTTATTTCATATATATAATCTTTCTTGTCGTTGGGCTTTGGTAAGAGTGTTAATGGGTCTGTTTCAAAGGTGTTAAAATCTGTTATTCTTACGATTTCTTCTATAAGGTCTATGGAAGAGTCAATATCGTAGTATCTGTGAGACGGAGCTTCAAACTCTATACCACACCTCATAGGTTTGTTGGGAATACCTAATTTGTTAGCTATTTCTGATATTTTTTCTTTTTCAAAATTAATGGCAGTGTATCTTATATAGTCGTTCATAGGTAAGAAGAACCTTTTAACAGGTAATGCTTCTCTTATTACTTCATTATAACCTATCACTTTGCCACCCGCTTCTTTCTCTATGAGTTTTAAAGCAAAAAAAGAAGCTTTTAAAGCCATATCTATATCTATACCTCTTTCAAACCTGTAAGAGGCATCTGTTGATAACTTTAGAGTCTTTGAGGCTTTTCTTACAAAAATTGGATCAAAAAGAGCAGATTCTAAAAGTATGTTTTTTGTGTCATGAGATATGGAGCTATCTAATCCACCTATAACACCAGCCAAAGCTATTGGTCCTTTGTCGTTGGCTATAACCATAATAGACTCATCAAGTTCATATTCTTTTTTATCTAAAGCTATAAGTTTCTCTTTTTGTTTTGCCTGCCTTATAACAATTTTACTGCCAATTTTGTCTTTATCAAAAGCATGAAGAGGTTGTCCTAACATCATCATAACGTAGTTTGTTATATCCACAACGTTGGAAATAGTTTTAAGACCCATCTTCCAAAGAGTTTTTTTAAGCAAAAGTGTTGAGCTTTTAACAGATACATCTTCTACAACACTTCCTACATATCTATAGCATCCTTTAGTATCAATTGATATATCTATATCTATTTTTTCTGGCAAATCTTTTTCTATGTTGAGATTAAACGGTTTGTTCGTGATGGCGCTTATCTCTCTTGCTATGCCAACTATAGAAAGTAAATCTCCTCTGTTTGGTGTAATCTCGCATTCTAACACATATTCTCCAAAATCAAGCAAAGACGCTACATCCTTGCCTACTTCAACGTTGTTATCTAGTATTAGGATACCTTCTTCTATATCATCCAAGCCAAGCTCTGAAGCTGACAAAAGCATACCTTGAGATTCGAAACCTTTAAAGGTTTTTGTATCTATGGTTTTACTACCTAAAGAGGCTCCTTTTACAGCTACCGGTACTTTAGCACCCACGTAAACATTGGAAGCACTTGTTATTACATCGATAGTGGTGTCTCCTAAAAATACTTTACATAGATTTAAGCTTTCAAGCTTTTGTATGGACAAGATTTCACCAACCTTTACATTTTTTATATCAGTACCAAATCTTTTTAACGTAGTCTCAGTGCCAGATATAGAAAGTTTATCGGCTACATATTGAGGATCTTCTATTTCCACGTATTCGCTTAGTATTGATAAAGGTGCAAACATAGTATATTATTTTATCATGGAAGATGATACGCTGTATCTATTTATTTCAGAGCCTCCAAAGGGAAAAGCAAACAGGTATGTAAGGCAAAAGGGCGGAGCTGTATTTAAACCTTGGAAGGTTTTGTCTTGGGAAACAAAGGCTTCTTGGGAGATAAGTTTACAGCTAAAAAAGCTAAAGTTTAAAGAACCGTTTTCTTGCAAGGTATCTGTTGAAGCTATTATATTTTTACCAGATAAAAGAAGAAGAGATATAGACAACATGTTGAAAACCCTTTGGGACGTATTGGAAAAAAACGATGTTATAAAGAATGACAACCTAATATATGAGGTAAATACTATAAAACATGTTGAAAAAGGTATGCAGGGAATTTTTATTAAAATAAAGCCTTATGAGGAACAAACGATGAAAATAGAAGAAGCTAAAAATTTTATAAGAATTGCCGATAATAATATCATTGAAAAATTGTGAAATAGTAATATGTTATTTGTAAGAAAAACTTGGAGGTTTTTGTTATGACGCCACTTGAACTTGGAGGTTTAGATAGTGTGTTGGCAAATCAGTTAAATAATCAAACTATACAAAATACTCAAACGAGTCAACCTAGAACAGCTCCTCAATCTCAAGGCGATCAAAATACCACCAATACACAACTACAGGATGAAAAAAGCATAGATTATACCAATACAAGCAGAGATAATTTAGAAAAGCAAATTCAAAAAGCAATAGAGCAACTCACTAAAAATTTATCTTATCTAAACACACATCTTAGTATTACGTTGGATAAAAAAGCAGATAGCTTAGTTATAAAAATAATAGACAACAAGACTAACCAAGTAATAAAAGAGATTCCACCGGAATATATGATAAGAATAGCAGAGGCTATTAACAATTTAGTGGGTATTGTTGTAAATAAGAAGGTATAAAATATGGCTGGAATAGCTTTGTCTGGATTTTCAAATCTATTTAACAGCGGTAGTGTTTTGGCCGCTGTTATGTCATCTAGTAGTTTACCGCTTTTATCACTTAGCCAACAAGCAGCTTACATGCAAAATCAAATGCAAGAGGTAAACTACATATACAATCAATCGATGTCCGTATTTTCCACTATGATGGGCTTTGTATTAAATCCTGTCACAGGCTCCATGACAGCTATAAGTTCAAACTCTTATGTTTTAAACGCAATAGCTACGCCCAATACGGCTCCTGGTACATACAACATCACTGTTCAGCAACTGGCACAACCAGAAATATCGTTATTAGGAAGCTTTTCATCGGCAAACACACAACTTGGTCAAAGCGGTACTATAACCTTATTTTTCAGATCAAATACATCTTCTTCAGGTATCACTGACAACAATTTAAGTGCCACTACTCCAGGTGTTCAAGAATTTAACATTACGTACAACGGCACAAGCACGTTACAAGACATAGTAAACGAAATAAACAATACCGCTGGTTCTGATATAACTGCCTCAATATTTTACAATGGCAATACATATAGTCTTATGCTTGCAGAAAAACAAGGGGCTTCTACTTTCACCACATCTCCTTCCACTACTCAGCATGTGATAGTGGCAAAAGATAGCTCAGGTATATTTACTCAAAACTATATACAAAATGCTCAAAACGCTGTTATAAATCTTGGTGGGGCTAGTGTTACATCAAATGTAAATCAGATTCAAAACGTAATAAGTGGAGTCACGTTAAACCTTTCTGGCACTGGGTCTGTAATTCTTAGCATATCTCAGGATACATCTCAAGTGGCAAACAACGTATCAAATCTTATAAATGAAATAAACAACATACTTACTCCTATAAACGTTTTAACGGAAAAACCTGGCACTTATCCATCTCAAAATTCCTTGACCTCCGCAAATCCCTTTATAGTTCCAGGCGATTTTATGGGCAATTTTATGCTAACAAACTTAAAAACCCAACTCCTTAGTGTAGTTCAACCACTAGAAAATTTAGGGGTTGTAAACTATAACTATCAAACAGGGCAATTGCAGTTTGATTCCAATAGCTTTCAAAATTTACTAAGCACTAGCTCTCAGACTGTACTCAACTCCGTAACTGCTTTTGTAAGCAGTTTGAGCCAGGCTATAATGAATATCATCTCTCCAAACGGGGCTTTGATGACAGAAGAAAACAACATATCTTCAGATTATGCATATACAGAGAATCAGATATATCAAATGCAGCAATCTTTACTTTTGCAACAGCAACAACTTCAACTTCAATTCTCTCAGGTAGAGGCTGTAATGGCAAGTTCTAGTGCTGAGATAACAAAACTTCAAACACTTTTAGGATAAAGGAGGTAAGTTATGTATCAAAATTTGAAGGACAGCTATGTAGAAAATATGCTTTTTAGCGCAAACCCTTTGCAACTTATTATTATAGCTTACGACAAAGCTATAGAGTTTATGGAGCTTGCTATAGAAGCTATAGATGCAGGTCTTGACAACATAGACAACCTAATAAAGAAATGTGAATACATTACCAAAGCTACCGAGGCTGTGGCTATACTTCACGATTCTTTGAACTTTGAAAAAGGTGGGCAAGTGGCTAAAGATTTATCAAACTTTTACAGAGTGATATTAGAAGGGCTTTTGATAGCAAATCAGAAAAACGATAAAGAGCTTCTTCAAAATATGATTATGATGTTATCTGGTGTGAAACAAGCTTGGGAAGAGTTAGAAAGGAGAGAATATGGATCAAAGTCAGTCGCCACTGAAAAAGCTGCTCCTTCAGTGTGAGTTGTACGTTCAAACCGATGAATACGATAAAGCTAAAGCTTGTTTGGAAGAGTTGGCTAACTTAGATGTTTCCAAAGAGTCAAAAGAAGATATAGAGGAATCTTTGAGGATTTTAAACTATATAATAGAAATAGCTAACGAAAAGAGGCTTGGGTTAGCTCAAGCCATAGCAAATTTTAATAAGTTTAAAAACTATCTCTTTTGAAAGAGATTACAGCTCTTTTGACATTACGAAAGCGTTTTCTCCGTCTGAGTAAAAACTAGGACGCTCTCTTTCTATAGAAAATCCAAGCTTTTTGTACAATTTTATAGCTGGTAGGTTTGATTTTCTTACATCAAGTTCTACATAGTTTATATTTTCTTTTTTTAAAAGCTTGAAAACCTCTGTTAAGAAATTAAAAGCTATTCCTTTTGATCTATAATCTGGGTGTACTGCAAATGTCATCATAAAAGCTTCTTTATCATGACACCAAAATATTGCATAGGCTATTACTTTACCATCTTCCAAGCCTACCCACTTTTTTGAATAATCTAAATTAAACTCTCTATAAAATCCCTGTTCGTTCCAAGCATCCGTGGTAAAAGATAGATTGTTTATCTCTATGACCTCATCTA
>Ga0080003_1000674_pt1 | contig 21268 bp, 14 predicted proteins | sample JossMetagenome_FD_69206 | JGI IMG/M metagenome (GOLD analysis project Ga0080003, IMG submission 69206) | Hot spring microbial communities from Joseph's Coat, Yellowstone National Park, USA - JC2_E (SPADES assembly) (version 2) | ecosystem: Environmental > Aquatic > Thermal springs > Hot (42-90C)...
TGATTTCAAGTTCATCAAGAAGATTCTCTAAAACATTCTTTGAAAATGAAATTTAAATTTTGTTATTGAGAGATTTTAATTTAGCGTTATGAAATAATTAATATTAATTAATTTTATTTATGAAATTATGCATAATGTTCTTATTATATATTTAATCATATGCCACATCTCCAAATTGTATAAATTCTCACTAACCTTTTTCCAAAGAAAGAAAAGGGTGGTAAAAATTTAAACGCTGAAATTGGCAAATTTTACTCCGCCGTTTTTGGTAAAAAATTATCCACCATTTACATTTATAAATGTATTCATCAAGAAGATCATAAATGTTTGTTAAATATTAATATATCTCTCTACCATTTTATCTGATCCAATAAGCATAAAATTGAAAGGCTTTATTTTCTTATTGAATGGCTTATTCTCATTCATTTTCTCAGAACTATTAAGGGATGGCGGCAGTCTGTGATTATTCTTTCGTTAGAGATGATTTAAAATGGATGTTATGCTTAGTGAAGTTTAACTCTCGCCCGAAAGTGTGCGATTGAACGTAAATACTTTTCCAGTAAAGCTCATTATTCCTAAGTGAGGGAAGGGATAAAAGTGTAAACCTTCAGATGCATGATGTGTGTTAAACTCATCTATAGCCTTATACTCTCCTTTAGAGAGATTGCCCAAATATTCATAGATGTCATCAAAATAGAAAATTGTACCATCTTGCAAAATAGGATGTATCCATTCTAATACGGTTTTTGTCGAAGTGTAATAATCAACATCTATGTTTACAATAGATGGCGGAAATTGTCTAAGGGATTTCTGGAGTTTTTCATTTAGGGTATTCTCGTAATAACCTTTTACAAAGCTTACATTATCAAGGGCTTCAGGCAATATACTTTTTATTAAATTTTTTATATAATCTTCACTCCCTGAAAATTGGCCTTTTGTCCATGCCGGATTGTAATCTTTTGGATTTGTGTATTCTGGAAGTCCTTCAAAGGAATCAAATAAGAAAATTCTAAATTTCTTTAAATCTAATTTCTTAAGTTTAATTATTTTCTTTAAAGCTTTCAAATAATATGTCAGGGTACCTCCAGTACCTGTTCCAAATTCATAATAATTATATGGGTTAAAACCAAATTTTTTATAATGTTCACTCAAAACTAAATCTAATGATCTATAAAAAAATCCGTAATATCCAGCACCCATTAATGATTCATATCTTAATATTAATATTTCTGGTATTCTCATTCAATCTTCACCCTTAGTTTCAAATGTTTAATTGTTTTCCGCTTCTTTAATTTTTTCTTTTGATTATACATTAATCTGCTTATATTTCAATCTCTTTATTCTTTCCTAGTCAATTCAAATTATGCCGTTTTTTATTTAAACATAGCTATTTTCATATATTTATTATCATAATAACTTTATTTCCTTACAATAAACTGTTCCTTTTCCTTAAATATCTCAAGTTCATCAAGAACATACTCTAAAGCATCCCTTTTAAAAATGAAATTTAAATTTAGTCATAAGGAATTTTAATTTAACGTTATGATATAATTAAAATTAATTAATTTTATTTATGAAGTTATGCATAATATTATTATTATATTTAATTATGCAACATTATAATTTGAAGTGTTTAAAATGCTATTTCTTTTAAGCAGAAGAAAGGACCATTTTTAAATTTACAACTCGACTATTGTTTAGTTATATTAAAATATTCGAAGCATATAGAAATAATTATTGGAGTATTTCATTAATTTTTTCAGTATTCTTAATCTTTGCAATATGGTTGTTATACCAAGATTTTACCTTTTCATAAAAATTTGTGTTCAATTTCTTAGCTGATATGTATTCAACGAAACCAAGTATTCCATCAATTGACAATATTATGCTTATAGTTAAAAGCAAAATATTCAAGTATGTTAATTCTTTTGTAATAATGATTTCGGAAGAAATGTCAATAATTAATAGCATGAATACAAATATTTCTATCGCGGACCTTAACCTTGGAAATCTTCTTTCTATTATTTTTGAATACTTTTCCCTCTTTTTTATAAATCTTAAAAAACTCAGTCTTTCATAGTCCTCTTTTTCTTCAAGATATTGTATAACTTTATCTGGCAAGTTCTCATTTTTTTTAATAATAAGTTCAGATGGTAAAACATTTTTTATGAAGAAACTCAAGTCATTATCTATGTCTAGTGGATATATTTTTATTTTTATAATTTTTATTTCCTTATCTTTATACAATTTTTTTATTTCATCCAAGTTCAGGTTTATGCCTTTAAGACCTTGTTCAATGTAATCATAATGCCTCTTCTCAAAAACAATAAAGACTTCTGAATCTTGAATACTGTAAGATTTATTGAATATGTAAATTATATCTGCAAGAGCTTTTAACCCATTTTTTAGGATACCTTTCCTGTATGGATCCTCTTCTGAAATCTTCTCAATATAGTTATAAACATCTGTTCTATTAGTGAATTTTACATAAGTTGGTACATTTGCAAAAGCCTTAAATTTTTCCATGTTTTCATAAAATAGATCCATTTTTATTTTTACAATTGAAGAATTTGACATCATTTCATCAAGCATCTTTATGTAATCTTCATATTTTAAGAGTAAATCCTTGAGGCCTGTCCTTAGGTCGTGATTGTTGAATTCTTCGTATAACTTTTTTATTTCAATACCTCCTCTATTCCTCATTGAGAGTAGAATATCATTCGAAGTATAATCGAGAGAGCTGAAAAGCATGGGTTTTTCTCTGTTTAAAACTTCTATCAGAGTATCTTCAATGTGTTCATTTCTTTTCAAGAATATTATTCGGCGATTTTCTACAAGTGTCTTAAATAATTTATTTTCTATCTTCAGGACATACCTCATTTGGTTTGAATCAATAAGCTCAGAATCGCTAATAATAACACTTTCAAAAAATATAAGAGATGCTTTAATAACTAGAATGGCATAATCAAGATCTTCCTTTTCTATCCATGGTGGATCTAAGGATGCTATAATTGCATTTTTCATGGCTAATAGATATGTTTGCCATTTTATATGCTTTTTGTAATTAATTTTGAAAGTAATATGGCATTTATTTTAGCAATTGCCTTGGTATTTTGCATTGATTGCCTGTTCTTATATAATTATCAATATGATTCAAAACTTTGATAACTGTTTCTCTTGGCGTTTTTCAGACTTAACCTGACCCATAATATATCGTCCCTGCACTTAAAAAAATTCTAGAAAAATTATTATTTCTTACAAAAATCCGTGAATTCCCTAAAAAGGTAATGATCTCTATGCCTAAACTGATGGCTTAATCAATAATATAATTTAACTTGATAGAAATGCTTTTCTTTTTCTTCATTCTATGCCCAATTTCTTTCTGCAAAACCTTATCTAAATTGGTATATATCATTAAATTACCTTTACTAAAAAAAACTTTTACTAAAACTTTAATTCCTTTTTTGAAAAGGCTTTGGTATTAAGCTTTACAAAAATTTTGCAAGGTTTTTCTTCTTTTTACTCGATTAATGCAGGACTGGCATATTAGGATAATTTGCTGTTGTTAATGCTGTTGTTTCCTGTGTCTGTGGTTTCTTCAGCCTTTTTCTTTTCAGTCAATGATTTCTCATATAATTCCTTGCTCCGTTCCATATGTTTCCTGACCTCTTCAGGGTTTTCATATGCCCATTTCTTGAATGCATTAATATCCGGCTTTCCTTTCTGTACTGTATATGAATTTCCATACTGGTCAATGAAGCCACTATCAGTCACCTTCATATTGTTTATGTATTCTTCTAATTCAGGGTCAATCTTTTTTTTCTTCTTCAATTGATGGTGCTGGCTGTTGTGCTGGTTGAGGTTGCGGTACAGGTTGTTCCTGAACTTGCTGGGGTTCTTCCGTTATTTTTTCAATCGTTGGAGCTTTTTCTTTCTTTTCCCCACTTACACGCATTCCGGTCATTGCAACAACCACATTAGTCGCCGTTTCAGCAACCTTTTCAAAAATCTTGTCAATTACAGTTAGATAATCCTCAAGTTGCCATTCTTCTTTGCTAGATGGTAATTTCATTTCCTTGATCCAGCCCATTGCCTCTGCGTATTCCCTTACCCTTTTCTGAAATTCAAGTTGCTTTTTCATTACCTCCTCAAATGAGCTTGATTGTCCCGAAGCGGTTAAATCTTTGTAAAGCATGAGTATTTCATCCCTCAACTGCGATAAGTTTGTTTCATTTGCCTTTTTTATCTCTTCTATGCTCTTCTGGTTTGCCTCGTTCATTCTTAAAAGCTCATCTCTGAGTTTTTCGATTTCACTTGCCTTGCTTGGATTTAAAACCTGCATTAGCTTAATATAATCATCTATTGCACTCTCTTTTTTGCCCCCTTCAATCATCTCCATCATCATTTTAAATTTAAATGCCTTAGTTAAGTCATCTTCTTCTTTCTGTGTCATTTGGTCAATGAGCTTTGAAACCATAAACATCTGCATTAAACTTTCCAGTGGATTAGGCTTTTGCTGTTGTTGCATCATTAACAATAGAGGTGTAAGTGTATCTATACCTTTTTCATTTCCTTCTTTGTCTTTTATAAGTGATATCATTAGGGCTATTAAAGTAGTAGTATCAATTCCAGATTGTTGCCAATTGGATGTTATTGCTTCAGGCTTTATTTGTGTTTCAAACAATGCTTTAATAATCTCATCCTTATTTAATTTGTCTTCCTTTTTTTCATCTGCCATTTTTTCACCTCCCATATATATTTTTTATCAAAATTGCGAGTAATATAGTATTTAATTGTCTAGTGGCATTTACCTGAACAATCTTATCCAGAACCTTCATAATAGTTTCACTTGGTGTCTCTTCATGCTGGATCTGGTTTGTTGCATAAAGCTCCATAGCAACCTTTACAGCATCAACAAAAGACATCCCTCTTTTTTCACAGAATTCTTTGTATTGATTTGCAATGTAATGCATCTCTAAGCCTAAACTTAGTGCATCTTCTATTATTCCATTAAGCCTCGCTAGAAATACCTTTCTTGATTCAGCTTCTGTTCCTTGCTTAACCTCTTCTTGCAATATCTTATCGAGTTTGGAATAATGCTGTTCTATCACTTTAACTAAAAACTTTATCTCCTCTTCTGATAGTGCCTGTGATAAATTTAATTTGGCAATTATCCTTGCTAGTTTTTCACCTTCCTGCTCTTCTAAGAATACCAAGGTTGGTGCATCAGGCTTTTGTATTGTCATAGATGCTGGTGTTGGTGCCTGAGGTTGTGCTAATTGTTGTGGTTGTGTTTGGGATTGCTGTGTTTGTTGTTGTCCTTCAATCTCCTCTTTTCCTTTATATTCTTGAGGGTAGTGCTCTTTAAGATATTTATAAACGCTAGTTCTACTTGCATTCACAGCTTTAGATATCTTTGAAATGCCTTTTCCATCTTTATGCATTTCTTCTATTATTTTTTTTTGTTCTGGAGTTAATGCCATAGTTTTATGTATTAATAACTTATATATAATGTTTTTCAATGTTTTTAGGAATGTTTACAAAAACAATCTAGAAATGTTCATTTTTATTAAAATGTTTTAGACAATGTTTCAAAAAACGTCTATTTCTAGAAAAACATTTTATAAAACATTTGGAAAAACGTTCAGTTTTAGTGAAATGTTTTAAATAACATTCATAAGATGTTCAAAAAAGTGTTCATTTTTTATAGAAACGTTTCTAAAAACTCACAAAAACATCTTGAAATGTCTTTAGAAATGTTTAGAAACACCTCAAAACATTTTAGAAAATATTTAAAAATGATCAGAAACATTCCAAAATATCCTTGGAAACACTTTGAAATGTTCAAAAACAGCCGAAATATCTTCAAAAATATCTTGAAAATGTCCAGAAAAATGTTCAAAAAATGTTCAGAAAAATGTCCATTTTTTCAAAAAGTGAACACTTAAATAGGTACCATAAAAAGTAAGTTTTTTATCAAAAAAATGGACAGTCTACGTTCAACTTTTTATCGAGCATCATGGTCATTATTGATAAAAATGGACAGCCCAATTTTTTGTCAAAGAAAAGTATGTGATATCTCCCTATATATAGGAAATTATTTCAGGATATTACAAAGCTAAGAGATTTAGAAAAGTTTTATTAAGATGTAAGCTTTTTCTTAAATGTACAAAATGCTGATCAAATAATATGTCATGGGTGTCCGTATGATAAAGTTGTTTAAATTAATATATCAAAAGTTATCAAAATACAAATATTTTATCACTATATTAATTATAATTACTGCATTAGCTATTTATTTCTACTTTAAATATTTATTTTCCTTTATTGGATATCCTGGATGGGGTAATTATATTCTTCCATTAAATCCAAATGATGTGCATCCTAATATTTTCTTTAATTATTATCAATATAATTCTATTGTTAACGTTGCTCCTGAAACAGCCTTTTTAGATTACATATTAATGTTAGTTCCCATAATATTTATTTCAAATTTTACCTCTATATTTTTTGCTGAAAAACTTTATGTGTTATTTTCAGTAATATTTTTAGGCCTTTCCACCTACTATTTATCAGGTCAATTAACAAAAAAATTTCCAATTAGGGTGATTGGTGTACTATTTTTTTTATTTAATCCATTTATGATTATGATATTATCTAGTGGAGATAGTTCAATTTTAGTTGCAGAGAGTTTTATTATAATTAGTTTAGCTTTATTAATTAAAACGATTATTGACCATAAAAAATTACTAAGTTTAAGCTGGATATTATCAATTATATTTCTATCTTTTTCACTAATGCTTTATGAAGCATTTTATTTAGGTACATTGTTATATATTATAATTTTTAGTTTTTATTATTTTAATAATATAACTAACAAAAAAATCTGGAAATCTATTATTTTTTTTGTTAGTTATTTATTTGGAAGCATTATTTTGTTGTTTCTATTGGTCTTGCCAGAGCTTTATCCCATTTTTTTTCTAGGCGGTATATCGTATATTGCAGTTCCATCTTTGGAAACTTTCATAGGCTTTAGCGTTGGTCCATTAGATAATCTATTACTTAAAAGCTACCCTCCAAACATAGCTTGGATAGCAGTTTCAACACTAGGTCCACTAACTTATAATGTTTGGATTTATATTGAAGCAATATTTCTAATACTTTTATTAGCATCACCAATTTATATGAAAAAATCAAAATATTTAACATTCTCACTTTTAATAATAATATTCTCTTTTTTGGGTGCTGGTCCTTCTTCAATTTTATTTCCAATAACAGCATTTTTATATTTGCATTTTCCAGGTTTTGCATCACTCAATACATCCTATTATTGGGACTGGTTTATAATTGTACCCCTTTATTTTATTTTATTTATTTCTACTTTTTCTGAAATACCAAAAATAAATAAAGATTATAAAAAATATACAAAATTAAGGTTGTTTAAAAAGATTAAATATTATACTAAAAAGTTATCAATACCGTTGGTTTTAGCTTTATTACTTTTTACAATTTTAGTACCAGTTGTCTCACAAGGGTATTATAATCCTCAAGGAATTAACAACACATGGGGTAAAACTATTCCCAATTCCTATTTAAGCCTAGATTCTAAGCTAAGGGCAATTGTAGGTAATTCATCAGGAGGTGTGGCATTTTTCAGCCCCGATGATTTCCTATTCTTTAATAATACAAACAAATGGTTCCTGAATCCAATGATTAATTTTCCAGTAACAAGAACTGCAGAGCTTCAATATTATGCTGTTGCAAGTACTCCATCTACAAGATATTTTTACTGGGTTTATACACTTTTTTATCAAAATCAAACGAAATATTTGGGTTCCTTAATGAGTTTGGCAGGAATAGAATATTTTGTAGTTCTAAATGGCACTAACTCTTTTTCTTATAATCAAAATTTTATGTATTTTTCAGAAGGTAAAAATGCAACCCAGCTAATGAAATATCAATATGGTGTGAAAGAAATTTTAACAGGAAATGGCTATGCTATTTACAAAAATTTAAATTATACAGGAAATGCAATAAGAGTTACAAATCTTACAATAGTTTCTGGTGGATACAATGAATTAAGTGTTTTACCTTATTATGGTTTTAATATATCAAATATGGGAATCATAATGTCCTCCGATCTAAACACAACAAATTATGAATCTATAATGAATAATGTAAATACAATTATAGTTCCTGATTCAAACAGCTTGTATAATATTATTTTGAGAGAAATTGGAACACCAATACATTTATATTATTATGCTAATGCATCAACACCTTTCAAGGGATGGGCATCAACCCTTAATTTATGGTCTTCATATTACGGATGTATTAACCCATTTGCCATTACAAATACAGATAATTCATTACTAACAGTGCCAATAAATATTAATAAACCTGGAAATTATTCAATATATTTTCAGTATTATCATTATTCAAATCCGATGGCAAATTTCTGGCCTCCACAAAAACAAAATATAATTGAAGTAAAGACAGGGGATAAAAATTGGTACTTTAATGCTTCTTCTAATCCCTATGGTGTTACAAACAAATTTGTATGGGAAAAAATTCAGGCATATTTAGTTCCAGGAACTTCAATAATATTTAAATCAATTAGTGGCTGGAATGAACTAGGGGATGCATTTATTATTCCCGCAGGCGAGGCTGAAAAAACATTGAACAATTTTAATAACACTATAAATTCAGGAAACATAAAAGTTTATCAGGTAACTAGCGGGGATATTTTAGCACCATATGGCTCTCCAGAAAATTCGTATTCTGCATGGGGTAATTTTAACGGTAATTTCCCAAATGGTGCGTATGCATGGTTATCATCATTGAATAATAGGACAGATGGATTGGACATATATACACCTATAAGAAATGGTACACTGTATCTAAAAGTGTTGCATACTGGATATGGTGGATTATTGAACATAACTTATAATAAAAAAAGCATGTTGATAGGATTTAATCCAGAGAATTTTTCAGCACTACCAAATACCACTAGCTCTTATATTGGCATTCCTCTAACAAATGTTAATGATAAAATAACTATCACCTTAAAACCTGGTGGATTTATATTTTTAGTCGGCATAGTCATTTTGCCTTCAAATATATCATTAGCTAATCCTATACAGGTCTCTCAAGTTGTAAAACTAAAAAATTATTATGTACCTTATAATCAAAATGTAAGCAATGTAATTGCAGATTCTAAGGTCACAGGAAATGAGATTTCTTTGCAAATCAAATTCAAATATAAAGGTCCAGAACCATCGCCAGTATATGTTCCATTAGTTAGTTTTGGCTATAATTTATCATTTCCTTACAATGCTAGTATGTCAGCCTCACTAAATATAACAAATGGCTTTTACATTTACTTAAATAGCATTCTTTTAGGAAATACCCATGAAAATTATTATTATGTAAGTTCAGGCACTTATGGTTCTGTAATTAAAAAAGGGCCTTATTTGACAATATATGTTCTTACAGAGAAACCTATCTCAAACTATTCCATTAATATAAGCTTAACATTGAATATTAGATTTTATAACCAACAATCCATTTACAATTATTCATCCCAATCTCAGATAATAAATGAATTACGATTACTACAAGCAAGTAATGGATATACAATACTAAATGCTGAAAATATTACTATTGTGCGTTTACCATACTACCCTCTGATGAATACTGAAAATCAAAATTGTGCTCGTTTCTCTACCATTTCAGGCCTAAATCAAATACTGATAACCAATCATACTTCAAACATTTATATTTCAGTTTCATATGCAAGAAATGTTATGCTTATCGTATATTTTGATATTTCAGTTATAGTCATATTGATAATTTTTAGTTTCTTGATACAAAAAAATAAATTATTATTTTTATTAAGGAGGAAGGTTAAATGAACAATGAAAAAATTACATTTATGGAATATCTCGCCTCTACCGAAATAATAGAACTTCATAGGAGAGTTTGGATTCAGGTACCAAAGGCCATGGAAAAACTTTCAGTACATTCCTGGTTGATATGTACAAAATATAATGCAAGTTTTACTCCACCTTTCGAGATAATAGAAACGGGCAAAAAACATGGCAGTATTATAGATGGAGTTTTAGAGACAGGAATTGTGGCAAAGTTGATAAAAAACAAAAAACCGAGTATTTTTTTTCATACTAATGTTCGTTCTTTTCTTTTTATTAATGCTTTTCTTTGGAAAATAAAATACTATTTCAAACGCAACCCTAATAAAAGATATAGACCTTTTTTTATACATATGACAGACTGGGATGGGGAAAGACATTTTGAAAATTTTTTTTCTTTTTATTTAAGAATGTTATTGTATGTAATATATTCCCATTCATATGATCTTTTTATTGTGCCAACTAGTTGCACATATAATGCTTTATCAAAAATACCATTTTTTAGGATAAAGCGTGCTATATTTCTCCATTATGGATATCCTCAAGATTTATTTAAAATTAAAAGGTATGAGGAAACGATTCGAGAAAAAATTATATTATGTGTTGCTAGAATTACTCCAATAAAGGGACAAGATCTCCTCATTAATACATTTAAAGAATTGACCGAAGATTTCAAAGGCTGGTCCCTTATTTTTGTGGGAAAAACTGAAGATGATAAATATTATAAAAAATTAATTAACCTATCCGAGAATTTATTAGATAGACAAATATTTTTTTATTTAAATATTAATGATTTTGATTTGGAAAAACTTTATGAAAAAGCAAGCATTTTTTGTCTTCCATCATATATAGAGAGTTTTGGAATGGTTAGAATTGAAGCCATGGGAAAGGGTTTACCGGTCATTACCAGTGATGCTGGTTGTGGCGAGGATTTTAGTAAGATGGGAGTTATTATATTTAAAAGATGGGATAAAGAAGATCTAAAAAGAAAACTTAGACTTCTGATGAGTGATGAGAATCTTAGAAAAAATATTGTATATGAGGAGCAAAAACATATTTATTCATATGAAGAATATACAAAAAAAATTTTGGCAGAATATGAAAAATTCATAAATTCATAAATTTATTTTCATATATCTTTATATACTTTTCTTTAGCCTCATCTTTCCATAATAATTTTTTCCTTCTAATTTCTAATAAGTTTGACTTATAACTTTCATCTTCTATCTTATTTAAAATATTATTTATTGCTATCTTATTAATTTCATCATCTGATATAAATATTCCATAATCACCAATAATCTCGTTGTTAATTTCATTGTTTCTTACTATAATAGGAATTCCTGAACCCATTGATTCTAGAAGTGGTCTTCCGAAACCTTCATCATCTGATAAATGTAGATATGCTTTTGATGCATTGAAATAATAGGGATATAGTTGATCTTTAACAATTCCTAAATTTTCAATTTTATTTGAAATGATCTTTTCACCTATTTTCATTATTTTCCAATCACTAGGCAATGAATCTGCAAATTTTCTTATTAAATCAATCCTCTTATTTGGCCTGTTGTTTCCTACTGATAAAATATACTTAGTTTTTAAATCGAGATGGAGCAGATTCTTTATTTCCTCTTCGTTTCTAGGCTTGAATCTATCCTCATCTATCCAGTGGTAAATCACATATGCCTGAGCTCCTGTTAAATTTAAAATATCTTTTGCACCCCTTTTGCTTATAGTAATAACAATTGGTTTATTCTTAATTATTTTTATAACTTTTTTGCGGTTCAAATTTCTTGAAATGGAAGTAAGAAAAGGTCTCCACCCCAATTTTACACTTCTTAAAATATCATCTTTTATTAGGTCATGTATTGTCACGATATCCTCTTCTTTAATTGCAAAAGGAAAGTATGATGCTCCTAAATAGTGTTTTAAATACCCCTTAAATCTCTCATCTTTTATGAAAAGCTTATAATTTTCTTTTATAATATAAGGGTATTCTATCCATGATGTTGAATGTTTTATATATGAAAGATCTAAATATTCCTTAGAATTATCTATATGTGCTCCAAGGTATATTAGGCTAACTTCTTCAAAATAATCTTTAATGAGTGAATAAAGCTTATGGGCATATACACCTATTCCAGTCCAAGATGGCTGGTCAACTATAAGTGCAATCTTTAAATTACTATTCATATCTCCACCATGATTAAATTATAATATAAAATTTTAATTGATAAATACTTTTCATTTGATTGTAACATATAAATTTACACTCTACTTTTAATTAAATCATTTAAATATTTTACGTTTTTCTCTATCTTTTCTTTAACATTTATAGTCTTAGATCTCAATGGTTTAAAATCATCTAAAAAATCTCTAATTGCATTTTTGAAATCCTCTCTTTTTACTAGAATCACATTTCCATAACCTTTTGCCTCTTCTATATATTCGGGAAACTCTATACCAATGACTGATATTTCAAAGAATATAGCCTGTGAAAGTACACCAGACCATCCACCTGGAGCGGAATAAGGCAAAAGAAGTAAATCAACTGATTTGAACATATCTACAATATCTTTTTCTTCCACATATCCTTTCAATTCATTTATAATGCCTTTGTATCTTTCAATTAGTTCATTAAATTTTTTTTGATAATTCTTAAAATGATGGTTTATTCCCCCACTTATGACTAAATTAAAATTGTAACCCTCTTTTTTTAATTCATTTAACGTATTTAAAGCAAATTCTAAATTTTTCTGTGGCCCCCAGTAACCATATAATAAGATTCTTGGTATATCTTTATTATATTGTAATTCTATACTTTTTTCTTCCATTCCATTTAATAATAATGTAGGAATTGCCTCAATATATTCAATTTTTATTGCATTTACTCTATTTTTTTTAATCTTTTTGTCAATGATATTTTTATACAATTCCAATGTAACAAAAGTATTTACTTTTTTAAAAATTGATGCCTCAATAAATTTTAAAACTACTTTTCTAAGTTTATCATAAAGGGAATTATATCCAAGTTTTTCAACATCGTTTGTTAATACAGAACTGTGGTATATTACAACAACATTCTTTTTGAATATTTTTTTAAGAATTAAAGGTGTTATCAATCCTAAAAAATTTGATAAGTTGCCTTCGCCAAAAGATGTTGAATTCATGTTGAAAATTATTAAATCATATTTATGCAAATAGATTTTCCTTATAATTCTGAGCATTGTTAAAGGTTTTTTATAATTATAGGTTTCTAGAATATTCACTTTTTGTATATTTAAGTCCATATCATATTTATTGTTTTTATAAGGGCAAATAACATCTATTTTAGATATATTATCAATTCTTGAAAGTAAATATATTAATCCACTTCCATACTGAGCCAATGCAAAACCATGGTTTAAAAAGTTTCCAACATATGCAACGTTAATAATTCCAGATTTCTCATAATTTAAATTTGCATGACTATTCAATCTCTGCATTGATTCAAACACCTCAACTAATATAAACAGTAAAAACATTATTAATATATCTATAGTTGCTTTTTTGTGTGATATCCTGAAATTATTTCCTCCTTACTCCTTACATCCTTCATAATGTTCCCTCCTCTTTCTTTACTTTCTTTAATTCATATGCCATTTTTGGTGTGATTATATCGTCTTCATTGATCTGGACCATCTAAATTTAGACAATTTTTTACTATTTTTATGAGACACTTATCCTCACCTTCCTATTTATTTTTTCTTCATATTTCTCTCTAAACTTCTCATCTTCTTCCCACCTCTTCTTAAATTCTTTTGGCGGTAAATATCCTATCGTTGAATGTGGCCTTACTGTATTATAATCTTTATATGCCTCTTTTATCGATGTCTCTACTTCTTCGTAATCTTCGTATTCATATGGCCATATATAATCCGCTTTTATTGATCCATGAAACGATTCTATGTCTCCGTTATCTTTTGGAGTGCTTTTCTCTATGTATTCTTGTTTCATTCCCAATATCTGTAAATGGCAGTTGAATTTTTCCCATATATTGGCTTAGCTTAGTTTTATTCATCTAACCTTTTAGCTCTGATATTATCATCATCTTTTCCTCCCTTGTAACGTTTTTTTTAATGCATCTATGATCACGGTCTGCTCTCCTATAATCTGTTTTAATTTCTCGTTCTCATTTTAGTATACGTTGTGTGCACTCTATATTACCAGCCATTTACATCTCACCTCTCTATTCAAGATCACATAAAGAGACCTTAGGCACTTATATTCATCATTATATATGTATTCTCTTCCTATATTGTCTAAATCTAAAATGGTGCAAACTATGCAGGACCATATCAATTTTACAGCAATATTGACACACTATCGGTTCAAAACCTAACTACTTTCATTATTTTATTGTTATTACGATCATTCCTAAAATTATCAAAAATAATCCTGTTATATAAAATGGCATATATTCAGTATATTCAAATATTGATATAATTATAATAGGCATTAGTTCAAGATTTGAAAGGATATTAATAATATTTCTCTCCTCATATTCGGATGCTTTTAAACCTTTGAACCCTTTGCTTTCTAAATAAATTCCAATAAAAATTGTAATCGAAATTAATAGTGTATTTATAATAAATAAAATATTTGAGAAAATTTCAAAATAAAAATTTTTGAATAGTAAAGTTGCTAAACCAAAAAATAGGGTTTCAGTTAAAAATATAGTAGATATTGTATTTTCTACATCTTTTTCTTTAATTAGTGAAATATTGAGAAAGTATGTAGATAAGGCATAGAGTAATCCTAAAAATATGCCTATGAGTATAGATATAAAAATAAAATTCATTTTGAAATTACTTAATGTTAATGATTCTATAATTAAACCAAGAGCAACGATAGAACTACCTGCTAAGTGTTTTACAAGGTTTTTTTTATCACCCCTAAATATTAAAAGGGGGAAAAAAACTAAATTTAATGCAGTGAATGATCCCGCAATGACAACATTAACATTACCTATTAAAATATATAATAAGGTATTTCCAATAGCAACTACCATTCCTGAAAAAACACCATAGATCGAAATTTTTTTGAACCCTTTAAATATAATTAAGGATACAATAAAAGAAAATAGCATTATAAAAAATAATGAAAAATAAATGTAGTTCTTAGAAACAAAAAATACGGTTAAACCGGAACCAATCAACCAATATGAGTATGCCATTGAAGATGCAAATGCAACCAAATATTTTTTTTTATATTCGTCCATTTTTACCTCCTTGTTTAATTATAAATGAATAACTATAGTTTTGTATAGTGTATTAAATTTGCTGTAAGAATCTCAAGAAAGCATACAATGAAAGGAGCTTCGATTACAAAGGGCATATTCAAGATTTCCATTAATGATCGTGGATGAGTTAGGATACCTGCCATTAAACAAGGAAGAATCGAACCTGTTGTTCCAATTCATATCATCAAGATATGAAAAAAGGTCAACCATATTTACGAGCAACAAATCATTCTCTGAGTGGGGAGAGATACTCGGAGATGAAGTGATGGCATCAGCAGTGCTTGATAGGATATTGCATCATTGCACAGTGATAAACATAAGGGGAGAATCGTATAGGTTGAAAGAGAGGAAAAAGAATATGTTAGCAACAGAGAGGATAGGTGAAAAGAAATGAGAAAAGATTTAAATAGATGTGGGGAATTTTCAATTGCCGAAAATGGGGAATTCTTAACTGCCATCTACATAGGCACTTATATCTATCATTATATATATATATTCTTTTCCTATATTGTCTAAATCTAAAATGGTGCAAACTAGATATAAATGAAGAATGGATCAATGGAAGAAAATATATAAGTACGGAGGATTATTAGAGTTGTATAGGACCTATTCAAAATTACAGCAATATTGATACACTACCGAAATATTGGATAGTGATCAATAATGAACATGAACTGAGGGGTAAAATTGGAATGAGTTCTCATAAAACTTATACAATATATCCATTGCGGATACTTGAAAGAACTTTTAAACTTGACATTCAAAAATTTAGGGCATCTACGACCATTCATAATATTATAGGAAATAAGATAGATGTCAAATGGAGTAACGAAAACATACCCTACTCGATAATAACTGATAAGCCCTACTGGGAAGATGAAAATGGAAATATATTAAACAATGAAACCAAGGCAGAAAGCATCCTATTTGGCAGATTCCTGAGGCTGAGGAAGGGGCCAATAAGCCAGTTAGATGTACAGAAGTTTCAGGAGGAGGTTGTTACAAATACTCCATCAAAGTTCCTAGTTGAATCCGCCCATTTTGTATTAGACACAGCTAACAACATTATGCTTGCAGAATATAATACGGATTCTGTAAATATTTTAAGCAACCGTGTCTCGGAAATATTTAAAAGAGTATTAGACCTTATTAATGCTGCTAAATCCTTTCAACATATACTCCCAATACCCTCTGATGAATTGATTAAAAATATAATAAATAAAGAATCTTCAATAAATGGATATATATTAAAACTTGGGGATATAAACCTAGATTATCTCGAAAAGAATCTAGGTATTGGCTCTGAAAAAATTAAGGCATTGTTGGATGCATATAATATGGACCTGACCATTAACATCATCTTTAAATATGGACCTAAAATAACAAAGGGGCGTTATGATTCATTGAAAAAATTATTTAAATCAGATAGAAATGCAAAAAGCTTAAAGGTGAAAACCGAGGAAGGGAACTTTGACATCATAAAGGACAACCTATTATATTATCAAGTTAATGTAGACATCTCTGATGACATGAATGACCAAACGTATCTGGACCTGCAAAGGGATATACAAAAGAAAATGCTAAATCAATTGATGAATAATAGGGATGCCATACTAAATGTAATAGATCATAATAAAACTCTAGATGATTTTTAGAGGGTATATTTTCAATGGAGGATCATATTTCTTACGCTCTTAAATAAAATAAAAATATCCCTTATGAGGAAAAACAGGAATCCGAAGGAATAAATGGACAAAATAATTGTAGAACACATTAATGATACAAATGCAGTTGTATCAAATAATAGATATGAAATAAATGAGAATATGTCTGCTATGAATTGTATTACAAGAGTAAGATAAAATGTTTTCCCAATATTATTAAATGTGTCTGTTGCGACAAAATCTTTTCTTATATTTGGTGTAACTGCCACCAGGATTGAGAATGCTGTAAAAGTCAGTCCCAGAAGTGTTGATAGTATTGTGCTTAGGAATGGAATTGTAGAACGTGGAATCATGTTTATGTTACTTTTGAGGAAGATTATAAAAGGTACACATATTAAAGCTAAGGCTATTGATAGTATTATGTGTGTAGACCAGTATTGTCTGATTTTTTTTGTTTTCTCCATATTATCTACCTTTATTTTTCTAAGTATTAGAATAATCCCGCCCTTTCAAGGCTCAACCTTATACCTCCAACACCGGCGAACAGATCGCAGAATTCAAGCTCATAGCTCATTGATGAAATATTCATTATGCATATATAATTATTCGCAATGCATTCATTCAGCCGTAAAATTGAACCAATTGAGAATATAATACCTATAATTTAATCTTTAGTTTTGCGTTAATTTAATTCAATAATGTTAATAAATTTAAAGTAAAGTTTAATAAACGCCATATTATTGTCTTATTTATAGATCTCCCTATTTTTGATTATCCAAGCCCTTTAGTTGATGCCGCAATTAAATTTAATGAAGCTTTTCCAGATATAAGGCAATTCAAGCATTTTTTATGATTCATCTCCGCTATATGCCATTCTGAAAAAGGAAGTTTGGCACATATAAATTCGTTGTTTTAGAACATACAAACCAATCTAATTTCAACAGGTTTTTATCATCTAAATTTGATTTGGATTTACTAAAGAAAGAACAGATAATGGCAATAAATGAAATTGAGGAGGATGGAATCCTTGTTATAGATGATACAATAATAGAACGAAAGGGTAAAAACATAGAATATGCAGACCTATTTTTTGATCATAATAAAAAGGAATATGTGAGAGGATATCAAGTAGCAACATCACTATTGGTTGGCAAATATGGGAAATATCCAATAACATTTACAATCTATAAAAAATTTGATAGAAATGATCCAGAATTCAAAACGAAAATAGAGATACAAAAAAGGAACATAGAAGAGATGATAGAGAATGGGCTAAATTTTACAACAGTAGTAGGTGATTCGTGGTATTTTACAAAAGAAATTGTAGAATTTTTGAACGATAAAGGGAAGAGCTGGATATTTACAAGTAAAGGTAATAGGAAAGTAAAATATCAAGGGAGATGGACCTCCCTTGATGATCTCTATTTGCCATATAGAGAATCACAACTCTTTACCATAGATGGACAAGTATATTCAGTATGGGAAAAGGAGGTGTATATAAAAGAGATGGGTAAATTGAAGCTAGTAGTGACAGAAGGAGCGAATGGAAAGAAATATTATATAACGAACGAGGAGAAGTGGAATTCAAAGGATATTATAGGAAGATTTTTGAATAGGTGGAGCATAGAGGTAATGCACAAGGAGATGAAGGGGAATGGGTTAAAGCGCATGTTCCTAAGAAATGGCAAGAAGGTGGAGATGGACCTCTGCCTATATGCCATAGGAAGAACGCTTCTCGAAATTTCCACAATCATCTCTAAGGCAAGTTATAAAGAGTTAGAAAATACAATAGAGCCACAAAAAAGATGGACAGGGATAGAATTTATCAAAAGTGCATTTAAAGGGATAATAAAATATGGCGTAGATGCAATTGATGCGATGATAAGTGCAATAGAAAATCCATATAAATCAACAGTGAAAATATTGAAAAGTTTAGGTTTATTTACATCTAATTCATTAGATAAAATTAACGCAAAACTTTAGTTACTAATTATTTTATTTTTATATCATATTGTATAATTGGTTTTTCAATTCCTTCAAACGGAGGTGACAATTTTTTAATAATAGGATTATTTAAGGGATCTAGCACTATATAAACATAATAATTTTCTTTATAGAATTTTGATGCATTATATTCATTAAGTGTCATTGTAAAACTTTCTGAATTAATATCAGAAAGTCCTTTAACCTCTATATACCTTTTTATTCCATCCTTTATTGCAAGAAGGTCATACCCTAAATACAATTCATGAACATCTTTTACTTCCCAATCCTCTTTTTTCAGGTCACTAATAACTATTTCCATTGCCTTATTCTCAACCTCTTTTTTATGCTTTTCATATTCGAAAACTTGTTTTGGATCGTATCCTATATCTGAAAAATTCTCTCCTTCTGAAATCTTTCTAACTTCAATCATACCAATTATGGTTTCAATTTTTGGATATACTTCTTGAGGAGAGCTATTCTTTATTTTATCAAGCTTTGTATTTGAAATGTTTAAAAAGTCAGGCATTTCTGATATCTCTCTCTTTATTCTATCAATAAATTCTAATATGTAATTTGAGTATTCAAGAACCTTGCCCAAAATCTCAATTTTTTTATTTTTAATATATTCATCGGACAACAATATTTTATTTAACTCCTCTATCTTTTCATTATCTACATTAAAATTCACATCCTTACAGGAGACTATTTTATTTTTAATATCCTCCTTGCTAAAAAGCTCAATAATATATTGCGGGTCAGAAAATTTTTCACCATCAAAAAATACAATCCTTGAATCTACCTTATTCCCAATATTATCATAAAACCCAACCTCTAAAATTATTCCATCTTTTAATTCGTCATCAATAACACAAATCTTTTGAGGGGAAAATTCCTTTGCAATTTCTATAGCTTTCTGAACTGCCCTATCTTCTACTGATAATTTTTCTATATTAAATCCTTTAACATCACCTATTAAACCATCATATGTAAGTCTTACATCACCTAAAGGTCTTAAAATACTTAGAAGTTGTCTTATATCTTCTTCAAATACCATTTCATTTGGCTTTTCAAGAATATTTGAAATATTAACATGCCTTTTTGCAGATTCTGAAATACTCAGTATGCCTTTTACATCATCACTTATTTTAATGGCTTGCTCAAGCTCTTCACTAATCTTCTTCAGTCCATTCTTACCCTTATGTTCTTCATATATGGCCTTTATAACATCATTTTCAGAAATAACATTACCTATTATTTCAACACTACCCTCGTCAAAATCCTCTACCATTTGATTTACTTTATTGTAAATTATTTCTAAAGCTCTCTCTTCAACTTTTAAAACACTTGAAAAGTTCCATACAGATATATCATCTCTCATTGGATACCTGAAAACTCTCCCAACACGTTGAATGTATACTATTGGATTATAGGGAAGTTCATAATTTATAACAACATTTGCTACCTGAAGATTTAGAGATTCATTTAATATATCTGTACCTATCAATACCTTACCTTTATCCCTAAAATCTTTTATCACGGCTTGGAGTTGATCCTTATCCAATTCTCCAGTGGCTAAGTATACGCCAGTATATATCTTTGAAAATTCCTGGTATAAATATTTTGCTGTATCTCTAAAAGAGGTGAAAATTACTATTTTTTTGTCCATGGTATTTTTAATTATTTCTTTTAGTTGCTCTAACTTACTGTCAACATTTATTATCTTACCAAGATTTATTAATCTATCAAGTTCTTCAATCTCCTCCTGCAAATTATAACCTTCCCCTTCAGGGATTAAGGAAAGTAATTCATCTATTATTTTATCTATCTCTTCTCCCATTAACTCATCATCATTAAATTCATTCCAAAGTTCTTTCAAATCCAACCTTTTTATTGTTTTTTCAGCTATCCTTTTTTTCCTTCTTTCCATGGCATTAATTCCTGTATAATAAGAGCTTGAGACTAACCTTCCCATAATTGTTGCAACAAGACCACGGGAGGAATTATAATTTTCAGCTGTTCCATACATATTTTTCACATAGTTCTCAACTCCATTATAAAATTCTAATTCCTCTTTGGTGACAACAACTTTAATGGTATCTACTCTTACATCATAAGGGAAAAGTGGGTTGCCATTAATATCAATAACATCATCATCTTTCTTTCTTCTCCTGATCATATATTTTTTAAGATATACCTCTAAATTATCTTCTGTCAAAGAAGGAAAAATAAGCTTTAAACGACCTATAAAATGATCCCTCTTACCGTCATGAGGTGTTGCGGTGAGACCCAAAAAATGATCTGTTCTTGAACTCAATAATCTAATCAATTCATACCTCTGATTCCCTTTATCCCCAACCCTCTTAGAGGTAGCCCTATGTAATTCATCAACTATTACCAGCTCCCATTTA
>Ga0080003_1000675_pt1 | contig 21229 bp, 14 predicted proteins | sample JossMetagenome_FD_69206 | JGI IMG/M metagenome (GOLD analysis project Ga0080003, IMG submission 69206) | Hot spring microbial communities from Joseph's Coat, Yellowstone National Park, USA - JC2_E (SPADES assembly) (version 2) | ecosystem: Environmental > Aquatic > Thermal springs > Hot (42-90C)...
ATGTTGTAGACGAGCAAAATCACAAACTCATCCTCAGGGACTTCGGCCTCGAAATCGATTTTGCGGGCAGGTTGAGGTGGTACGGCAAGCAAGGCAGGCTGGAGATACACTACGACGAGACGAGGAACGCATGGCACGCCTCCATCCCCGTGGAGGTGGGAGTTGAGGAAACTAAAACGGGAAAGAAGAGTGAGCATATCGTGAGAGGAGAGAGGAAAACCATTCAAGTAGAATCACCCCTAGGAGACAAGATAGCTTCAATTGACTTAGGCATCAACGTCTTAGCAAGCGTAGTATTAAACGACGGCACTTGGATTGTGTATAAGGGTGTCAGGACCAAGGAGGACTACTTCTACTTCGAGAAGAGGATAGCACAGGTACAATCCCTGGCGGATAAGACGAGAAACCCGGGTGAATATGAAGCACATGAGGAGTTGTTGGAAGAGAAGAGGAGGTTGCACTGGAAATTAACCAGGAGGCTTCTTCACTTATACAGGAACTTCGCGTCCCACTTACTCAAGACACTTCACGAACAGGGTGCTTCAACCATATATCTGGGCTACCCCTTCAACATCGCCCAGGACAAGGGCAACAAGTTCACGGTAAACATGTGGTCTTACCGTAAGTTGATGGATGCCATAGAACTGAAGGCCCAGGAATACGGTATGAAGGTGTTTGAGGTCGTTGAGTATAACACTTCAAAGTACTGTGCTTATCACGGTGTAGAAGTCGAGAGGAGACCGAGGGGAGTCGTTAGTTGTCCGTTAGGACATAAACTGCATTCGGATCTAAACGGTGCGTTGAACATTTTGAAGAAAGCAGTGAACGTAATGGTTTCAACAGTAAAGAAGCCTCTATCTTTCGTCGTAGACCATAACAGAGTAGCACCCATAAAGGGGTGTAACCCTTGAGACCTCGGGAACCCTCGCCCTAGGGCGGGGAAGAGGTCAGATTCGCCATGGAGTCGTATCAGCGATATTCGAGGCCGTTTCCCGGTTTCCCGGAAGGATCCCGATGGCCGTCCAACGATGGTCGAGTATGCCCCTCCATGAAGGCGAATCGGCACGGGTGTCATGTGGATCCTCGAGCTTCAAATGCACGTGGCGCCGTGCCGAGCCGGATATATTAAAATAGTACCCCGGGTATCCGCGCCAGCAATGTCCAGGGAACGGACGCTCATGCTGCTCAACAGATATGGCGTGCCGCTGGGGCTCGCGCTGGCCGCCGCGCTGTCGATCGCCGTCAGGCTGCTTCCGATGAGGTACGGCTTCTACCTGAACGAGTTCGATCCCTACTTCCACTACTATGCCACGTCTGTCATGGTGCAGGACATCGAGGCCCACGGGCTGGCCGGCATCCGGGATTTCCTCCACACAGTGGACCATATAGCGTGGTATCCCTGGGGTTATGATCTCGGGTCGCTGCGCGTCAACGGACTCTACCTGCTCAACGCGGTCCTGTACCTCGCGCTGCGCGCCGTCGGGCTGCACGCCACCCTCTATCAGTACGCGGCGCTCGCGCCGGTGGTCATGGGGGGCCTCGCGGTCTTCCCCGTCTTCATGATCGTGAGGAGGGTCACCGGGAACTCGTACGCGGCGCTCTTCGGGTCGTTCCTGATAGCGGTGCTCCCGGGGCTCATGCTCAGGACGGACTTCGGCTGGTACAAGGGGACCCCCTTCGCATACGTGCTGGGGACGTTCAGCTTAGCGCTCCTGATATTGGCGATCGAGGGCTCCGGCTGGAGGTCGTACGTATATTCCCTGGCCGCGGGGATCCTGATGGGTTACATACAGGTGGTGTGGGGCGGATCGGTGAACTTCGCCGGGGTCGCCGGCCTGGCGCTCCTGCTCACGCCCTTCCTACTGAAGGTGGGGAGGGACCTCCCGCTCAGGGAGATCCTCTTCGTGGCGCCCACGCTCATACCGATGGCGTTCCCGAGCCCCGGGCTCTCCTGGATCAAGTACCCCACGGAGCTCCTCCTGTACGCGGCGCTCGTGATGGGGGCGATAGCCGCGGTCACCGCAAAGGACGGCGACGTGCCCCTCCGGATCAGGGGCGGCATGCTGGCGCTGGCCGCGGCGGGGGTCGCTTATCTGGCCTACAGGACGCCGCACGCGCTGTCCGGGAGATACTTCTCCGTCCTCAACCCCCTGACCAGGATAAGTCCGTCGCCCCTCAACACGGTGGCGGAGCAGCAGAGCGTGAGCGGCATAAGCATACTCACCACGTACGGAATCCTGGTGATACTGATGATCGCGGGCGCCTACTACGTGACCAAGGCCAGGCGCTTCTCCTCGGTTCTCCTCGCGATATTCCTGATATGGTCGACCTACGTGGCGACGTCGTTCGCGCAGCTCCTCCCGTTCCTCTCCATCGCGCTGGCGATAGGCGCGCCGATAGGGCTGTACTACGCGGTCGGGAACATAGGCCCCGGGCCGGTCGTCGCCGGCAAGGGGAAGCGCAGGAACGTGAAGCTGAATTACTACAAGTACGGCAAGATAGCGCTGGTAGCGGTGGTCGTCGCGATGAGCGCCTACCCGGCATACGCGTACTGGGTGATGCCGAACGATACCCCGGTGACGATCGTCACGTCGGCCACCACCATGGGATCCAACCCCGCGTGGTTGAACGCCCTCTCGTGGATCAACAGCAGCACGCCGGCGAACTCCGTCGTAATAGCCTGGTGGGACTACGGGTACTGGATAGAGGTGGCCGGCAACAGGACGACGGTGGTCGACAACGCGACGATAAACGGCACGCAGATATCGCTGGTCGCGCAGATGTTCCTGGACAACCAGACGCAGGCCATCGGCGTTATGAAGTACTTCAAATCGTTTGATCCGTCGAGGCCGATCTACATAGCTGTATTTGCGACCGGCGCGGATCCGTCGAAGCTCTACAACGATCCGTACCTGAGCGGATATCAGGTGTCGGGGAGGATCTACGGGCTCGGCGGGGACGAGGGAAAGGTGGACGCTATGATCGTGTGGGCCGGGTACAACCGGAGCCTCTACATAAACTCCACGACCGGTATGTTCACGGACTACTTCTACAACGACACGCTGATCGGACAGATGCTGCCCCTCAGGTGGGCCGGGTGGGCCCAGATAGATCCGACGACAGGCCAGCTCGTCGGGATGTCCCCCTATTACGTCCAGCAGCCCAACTACCCATACGCGCAGCTTCCATTCTATACATACGGGTTCGTGTATAACTCGACGACCTATCCGATAAGGCTGGCTTATGCGACCCCCGTTTACGAGGAGCCGAACGGGCTCTGGGCCCAGGTGCTCATCTACCAGTACGTGGCCAACTACACGTCCTAGCCCGGGCGGACGTTGTTTCCGTCCCTCAGATCATCCCGCCCAGCGCCAGCACCACCAGGTACCAGACGGCGATCAGGACGGCCGCCGTTATCGCGAGCGCGAGAGCCATCCCCTCGCTGGAAGATCTCCTCGACCTCTCGGTGAGTATCACGAAGTAGAGCCCCAGCGCCACCAGGATCGACAGCATAACGGTCTCGCCTATCGACTGCTCCAGATAGCGGGGTGGGACGAACGCCAGGGGAGGGATCGAGGAGCCCGTAAGTATGTAATTGATCAGCCCGCCCGCCAGCAGCGCGAACGCCGCCACGTACCAGTTCCTGAAGTCGCTCAGCACCTCGAAGGCGCGCCTGTAGCGCCTCGGCAGGGATTTCCTGATGCGCTTCCTCAGGTCGGACACGCCCATCAGGATGTGGCGCCCTGTATTTCGGCTTTTCCGCACCGGGCGACGCGCTCGACCGCCAGCCCACCCGCGATGTGCATGCGCCCCCGCGCATCCACCGAATCCACGACGAAGAGCGGCCTGCAGATGTCCGCCGAACGCCGAACGCCGAACCTGAGGTCCAGGACGGAATAGCACCCGACGACGGAGGATCCGGCCAGCGCGATGAGCCGGGAGGCGGCCTCGGCCGTCCTCGAGCTCCTTACGATGTCGTCCACCAGGAGCACGCGCGCGTACCTGCGCGCGGTCGACCTGTCTATGAAGAGCCTGGAGGGCCTGGCCTCGGTCACCGATTCGCCGTCGACGTAGACGGGGTCCTCGAAGATGACCTTCTCCACCTTATGTATAGAGAAGTACGGGACGCCGGAGATCATCGATGCGGCTATTCCGTACTTGGCGCCCGATGTCTCTATCGACGCTATCGCGTCGTACGGGATCCCCGAGCGGCGCGCGTCGTCGACCATGAGCTGGGCGGTCGCGCGGATTATCGCCGGCTCGTTGTACAGATTGAGCCACTCTATCCTGAGTATCCGCTCGTCGCCGGGGCGCATCACCCGGACTCCGATCCCCCCGGAGAGCCTGCGCAGGACCTCGCCGAGGCCCTCGCACACGATGTCCGCGCTCAAGTCACGATCTCCCCGAGGCGGCCGGACTCCGCGGCCTCCCTGATCTCCATTGCTATCCTCCTGCCCATGTCTACCGGCTCCCTGAAGTACATGAGGGAGTAGGGGCTCCCGCGCACCATGTAGACGCTCGTGCCCGCCACTATCCTGCCCGAGAACTCGAAATAGACGATGTCCAGCGTGTCCCTCACTATGGACTCGAGCGAGAAGGGGCCTATCGGGGGCCTCGACGTGCGATCCACGACCGCCGAGGCGAACGACTCGCCGTCGCGCAGGACGCCGGGGAGCAGTGACTCCCTCAGCACGAGCGGCACGTTCCCCACGACGACGAACGTGGGCTCCGCGAGCCCCAGCGTCCTCCCGTCGACGTTGGACTCGTATCTTATGTCGAAGCCGAAGAGCTCCACGCGGTCCCTCAGCGGCGAGTAGAAGAAGTGATGGTACGCGGGCACGCCGATCACATACTCCTGTATTATGTACGGGCCGTCGATCCCGCGGAGGCCGTCCGCGAGCTCCCCGCGGTCCCTCGCCACGAAGTAGCCGCTCCCCCCCTTTGCGCCGTAGAGCTTGACCATGACCGGGCCGTCCACCTCGTCGGGGGAACCGTACGTCCTGGGGATCCTGAGGCCCGCCGCGCCCAGGAGCGACATCTTCCTGTGCTGATCCGCCTCCCACTCCAGAAGATATCTATTGCCGAACGTGGGGACCTGTATGTCCCGCGCCGCCCTCCACCCAACGTATTCGACGTAGCTGCCGTGGGGGACCAGCACGGCGCTCCTCGAGACGAGCTTCTGCGCGACGGACGGCAGATCGCGCGGTTCGAGCTCCCAGACCTCGTCCACGAACCACATCCTGGAGTAGAACCATCCCCGGCCGGTCGGCGCTATCGCTATCGTCCGCATGCCCTCCTCCTTTGCGCCCAGGAGTATCTGGAACGCAGAATGGCTGGCTATCGTGGCGACGGCCAGCCCGTCGGAGTCGTACCCCCTCAGCACGCCGTCCACGTCCATCCCGATCCCTCACTACGTGGTGATCTCCCCGAGGCGGCCGGACTCCGCGGCCTCCCTGATCTCCATTGCTATCCTCCTGCCCATCGAGATGGGCCTGCGGAAGTACAGCGAGCTGTACTGCCCGCCTACCCCAATGTACGCGTTCGTGCCGCCGCCTATCCTGGGCGACACGTCGAACACGACGAGGTCGAGCTCCGGGGTCACCATGGCCTGCAGCGTGAACGGCCCCAGGATGCCGGGCGGCACAAGCCTCCTGGCCGCGTCCACGAACCTGTATCCCACGTCGAACACCCTCTCCAGGAGGCTCTCCCTTATCGTGGCCGGCACGTGCCCCACCTCGACGTACCTTGCGTCGATGCCGAGCTCCAGCTGATCCGCCGCCGGCAGCCTGTAGATGCCGTCGAGGTTGCTCTGGATCCTCCTGTCTACGCTGTGCAGCTCCAGCCTTCCCCTCAGCGGCGAGTAGAAGAAGTTGAAGTTGAAGTGCGCCCCTACTATGAGCTCCTCTATGGACGCGGAGCTCAGGTCCTCTGCCCTTATCAGGCCCTCCGCGGCCAGTTTCCCGGCCTTGGCAAGCAGGTCCGCGCGGTCCCTGGCCACGAAGAAACCCCTCTCCACCCTCCTCCTCGCCTCCGGGAGCTTGACCATGACCGGGCCGTCCACCTCGTCGGGGGAACCGTACGTCCTGGGCCTCCTGATCCCCCCTTCGTCGAGCAGCCTGTAGTAGTTGGACGCGCCGGTCCTCTCCTCCCACCTCAGGAGGTATCTGCTGCCGAACATCCTGACGGGGAACCTGCGCTCGAGATTATCGTAGCCGACGTAGACCGCGAACGACCTGTTCGGGACGAACACCGAGCCGTCCGAGTTCAGCTCCGACACGACGTCCCCATCCACCATGCGCGCGTAATCCTCCAACACGATGAGCCTATCGACCACGGGGAACTCCCTGTAGGCCCTCTCCCTGCCCCTCTTGGCTATCGCTATCGTCCGCATGCCCTCCTCCTTTGCGCCGTCCAGGACGTCGAGCGCCGAGTGGCTGGCCAGGACCGCTACAGACGCGTTCACGCCCCGGTCGGGCACGCATGCGGCATTAAATATTGCTGCGCTCATGGATGAAAGTTTCAACGATCGGCGCAGATGCGGCCGCAGCTATCACCCGGCGTTCGTCAGGGCCCTGCACTCCGAGATCAGCTCCTGCGCGGCGTCGAACGCCCTGCCGCCCTCCTCGGCGCGCACTATTATCACCGTGTCCCTGTGGCAGCTCACCACCTCCTCCACGTTGACGCCCCTGGACGCCAGGCGCTGGAGCACCGCGGAGACCACCCCCGGCGTCCCCGTTATCTCCGGGGGGCTGACCACCGTGAGCGCCGCCAGCCCCGATGATTCCTCCAGCACGCTCCCGGGCGGTATCGACCCGGCTATCTCCTCGCGGATCCTGGACTCGTACACTATGACGTACGATGATATCCCCTGGAGCACCTGGAGGAATATCCTCCGGTGCCTTGCGGCGAGCTCGCCGACCGCATCCGATGCCTGCGGAGAGCGCCTGATAACGACCTTGCCCAGCCCCGTCTTCAGGTCGAGCCTGCTGGCCGCTATGACGCGCGCTACCGGCTGATCGAGGCCGTCCCCCCTCCTCATCCTCTTGAGCGCCGCCAGCACCGCTTCCTCGCTCACGCGCCCGCCCATGAGCGATTCCACGCGCGGGCGGAGGGCCCTTGCGACAGCCGACGTGTTGACCAGCCCCCGTTCTATGGACGATGACAGACATGGATCCATCTGGACGAGCCGCCTCACGTACGATGAAACTGTCCGTTTCTGGTACAATGGTTACCGGGATTGGCCGGCTATGGCCAAAATGCATATAAGCGTTTCTGGAGCCGCTGATCCGGTTTGACCCGGCAACTTCGGGAGATGCTGGCCCCGGTCGAGGGGCCGGTGGCCGCCCTCGCCCTCGAGGATGGCACGGTCATCTGGGGGAGGGGCTTCGGCGGCGCCGGGACCAGGATAGGGGAGGTCGTCTTCACGACCGCCATGAACGGGTATACTGAGTCCCTCACGGATCCGTCCTACAGGGGACAGATACTGATAATCACGCATCCGCTGGTCGGCAACTACGGCGTTCCGCCGGACTTTGAATCCCGGAGGATACAGGTGGAGGGCCTGGTGATAGCCGCGCTCACGGAGCCCGGCCATCCCAGGTCCGAGCGCTCCCTCGACGAATGGATGGCTGAGGAGGGGGTCCCCGGGATCGAGGGGGTCGACACGAGGGCGCTCGTGAAGAGGATAAGGGGATCGGGCGTCATGGCGGGCGCCCTGTCGGTCTCGGAGGATCCCGGGGGCGTGGACGCGGCCGCCCTGCTGAGGGCGGCCGCCGGGTTCGACTACGAATCGGTCGACCTCATGGGGCCCTCGCTGGGCCCCGCCACGCTCGGAGTCGGCGGACATCACGTGGTGGTCGTCGACTTCGGTTTAAAGGGCGGAATAGTCAGGGAGCTGGTGAACAGGGGCCTCAGGGCCACTGTCGTCCCGTGGACGTGGGGGGTTGAACGCGTGCTCTCGCTCGAGCCGGACGGCGTGGTACTGGGCAACGGCCCGGGCAACCCGGCGGCCATGGAGGGCGCGATAGACCTCACGCGCGAGCTCCTGGGGTCCGGAATCCCCACGCTGGGGATTTGCCTGGGGCATCAACTGGCGGCGCTGGCCCTGGGGGCGTCCGTGCGCAAGATGAAGTACGGTCACAGGGGGATAAACAAGCCGGTGAGGGATCTGTCGAGCGGTCGTCTCTCGATAACGACGCACAACCATGGATATGCGGTGGACCCGTCGTCGCTGGGGGGCACCGGCCTGAGGCCCAGGTTCGTGGACGTGGACGACGGCACGCTGGAGGGCATGGCGCACGAGCGGTTGCCGCTTCTGACGGCGCAGTTCCACCCGGAGGGCTCGCCGGGCCCGAGGGATGCATCGTACGTGTTCGACGAGTTCAGGGCGATGGTGTTTGCGGGAAAACGTCGCTAAGGCTCTGGTGCTGGGATCCGGCGGGATAAAGATCGCCGAGGCCGCCGAGTTCGACTACAGCGGCAGCCAGGCCCTGAAGGCGCTCTCGGAGGAGGGCATAAGGACGATCCTCGTGAACCCGAACGTGGCGACCATACAGACGTCCCACAGGATGGCGGACCGCGTGTACTTGCTGCCGCTGTCGCCGGACTTCGTGGAGAGGGTGATAGAGGAGGAGAGGCCGGACGGCATCCTCCTCGGATTCGGCGGCCAGAGCGCGCTGTCGCTGGGCGTCCAGCTGCACCGCTCCGGGGCGCTCGAGAGGTACGGCATCAGGGTCCTGGGGACGCCCGTGGAGGGGATAGCGGATGCGCTCGATCGGGCGTCGTTCAGGGACCTGATGTCCAAGAAGGGATATCCCGTCCCGCCATCCGTCCCGGCCGGGAGCGCCGAGGATGCGCTCAGGGCCGCGGGGGACGTCGGGTACCCCGTGATAGTCAGGGTCAGCTTCAACCTGGGGGGTAGGGGGAGCTTCGTAGCCGGGAACCGCGGGGAGCTCGCGGACGGCCTCAGCAGGGCGTTCTCGCATTCGCCGGTCAAGGGGGTCCTCGTCGAGAGGTATCTCGAGAAGTGGAAGGAAATAGAGTTCGAGGTCGTGAGGGACCGCGCGGGGAACTCCGTTGCGGTCGCGTGTTTGGAGAATCTGGAGCCGATGGGGGTCCACACGGGTGACTCCACGGTCATAGCGCCGTGCCAGACGCTCACCGACCGCGAATATCAGGAGCTGAGGAGGACGTCCATGGGGGTCGCCGCGTCGATAGGGCTGGTGGGCGAGTGCAACGTTCAGCTGGCCCTGCATCCGCCCGGCGACGCGTACTACGTGATAGAGACCAACCCGAGGATGTCCAGGAGCTCCGCGCTGGCGAGCAAGGCCACGGGATATCCGCTCGCCTACGTCGCGGCGAAGCTCGCCCTGGGCTATACCCTGGACGAGGTCCTGAACAAGGTCACGGGGGACACCAGCGCGTTCTTCGAGCCCAGTCTGGACTACCTGGTCATCAAGGCCCCCAGGTGGGATCTTCAGAAATTCTGGCCCGTGGACGACAGGCTCGGATCCGAGATGATGAGCGTCGGGGAGGTCATGTCGATCGGGAGGGGGCTTGAGGAGGTGCTCCAGAAGGCGTTCAGGATGCTGGACATAGGGGTGAACGGGCTCGTGGGACCCGACACCTACGCTGACGGGAGCGCCGAGGACGTGTTGAAGAGGCTGAGCACGTTCAGGCCGTACTGGATGCTCGACGCGGCGAGGGCCGTGGCACTGGGCACGTCGCCGGAGCTCATATCGGAGATCACCGGCGTGGCCCCGCTATTCATGAGGGCGCTGCGCAACATCGTGCGCGTGGGGAAGGAGCTGATGGGGCTCCGCGGCATGGACGAGTCCTCCAGGAGGGCGCTCCTGGCGCGGGCCGTGCGCATGGGCTTCAGCGTGGAGCAGATATCGGAGCTCTCGGGGCTCCCGCCCGGCGACGTCGAGGGGATGCTCCCCGGCTCGGCGGAACCGGTCGTCAAGAACGTGGACACCCTGGCCGGGGAGAGGCCCGCCAGGACCGGTTATCTGTATCTGACAAGCAACGGACAGGAGGACGACGTGGGGGCTGCGGGGAAGCGCGGCGCGATCGCCCTGGGCGCGGGGGGATTCCGCATAGGCGTATCCGTGGAGTTCGACTGGTCCCTCGTGGAGATCACGAAGCACCTAGAGGACCTTGGATTCCGCATAGGCGTCGTCAACTACAATCCGGAGACGGTCTCCACCGACTGGGACGTCATGGACCGTATATACAACGCGGAGCTGAGTCCTCATCAGGTGCTGCGGGTCGCAAGGAAGCACGGGACGGATGACGTGATAGTCTTCGCGGGCGGACAGCTGGGAAACAACGCCGCCGAGGAACTGGAGTCCCTGGGGCTTCGCATTATGGGCGCGGGCGCCGGATCCGTAGCGAGGGCCGAGGACCGGTCGAAGTTCGGGGAACTCGTCAGGGAGCTGGGGCTCGACCAGCCCGACTGGACGTGGGCCAGGTCGGCCGGGGACGCGCTCGCGTTCGCGGAGTCCGCCGGGTATCCCGTCATAGTCAGGCCAAGCTACGTGCTGAGCGGCTCCGCGATGCTCGTCGCCAGGACCAGGGAGGAGCTGGAGGAGCTCATGCGCAGGATACTGAACACCTCATCGAAGCCCGTCGTGGTGAGCAGGTTCCTCGAGGGCGCGCTGGAGGCGGAGGCCGACTGCGCCTCGGATGGCCACGACGTCGTGATGCTGCCCATGGAGCACGTGGAGGGGGCGGGGGTGCACAGCGGCGACGCCACCGTCGCGATCCCCACCAGGAGGATTGCACGGGACGAGCTGAGGAGGATGGCCGAGGGATCGGCGCTCCTAGCGAGGGAACTCCGGATAATCGGGCCATTCAACATCCAGTTCCTGGTGAAGGATGGAAGGGTGTACGTGCTGGAGCTCAACCTGAGGAGCAGCCGCTCCATGCCATTCGCCAGCAAGTCGTACGGGGTGAACCTGATGGAGCTCACAGCGTCGGCGCTCACGGGCAGGGGCCTCGAGGTAGGACGGCCGGACGTCGAGCTGCATCCGGGCGTTCACTCGCCGGTCGTCGACATATGGAGCGTGAAGACGCCGCAGTTCTCGTGGGCGCAGATCAGGGGCGCATATCCGTTCCTGGGGCCCGAGATGAGGAGCACCGGGGAGGTCGCCGCGATGGGGCTGACCTTCAAGGAGGCGCTGCTGAAGAGCTGGCTGTCGGCCGCCCCCAACCGCGTGCCGGGGCCGGACCGGACGGTACTGATCTACGGCGCCGGGCTTGAGAGGGCGGCGCACGTCATGATGAGGGCGGGATATGGATGTGCGTCATTGCGCGGCGTTTCCACGAGGGGGTGCACGGAGCTGGGCGCGGACGAAGCCGTGAGGATGATAAAGGACGGCGAGGTCGGCATGCTCATGACGCACGGCCACTTCCCGGACATCGACTATCGCGTCAGGAGGGCGGCCGTCGATCACAACGTGCCGGTCGTGCTCAACCGCGACCTGGCCACGGAGATAGCCTCGGCGATCGAGGATCACCTGAACGGCAGGCTGGATTTCACCATAATGGAACTGCGCGATTACCAGACGAAGGGGCTTAGGAGGGACTGAGCGAGCTCGTCCGCTTCGGAGGATGGAAGGAGTCAGAAAAAGAGGAGCACAAAGCCGGTATTATACAGGAGCGGTGGGGGATCGCGAGGAGCGCGTCCGCACGGATCTCAACATGGCTCAATTGTTGCCGGCGGCTTCGATGTGGCGGCATACGCTACCATCACGACGCCGGGAACCTCCTCGACTATCCTCTTGGAGATCGCCGACAGTAGATCGTGCGGCGCCCTGAACCAGTCGGCGGTCATGCCGTCCTCGCTGGTCACGGCGCGCACAATCACTACGCGCCCGAGTTCCCTCACGTCGCCCTTCACCCCCACCCATGTGCTATCGGTCACGACGGCGAAGGCCTGCCACACCGCGCCGTAGAGCCCCGCGCGCGTGAACTCCTCCTCCACTATGGAGTTGGCCCTCCTGGCAATGGCCAGCTTCTCCGCCGTGACCTCGCCCTCTATCCTGACGGCGAGGCCCGGTCCGGGGAACGGATGCCTGTCCGTCACGGCGGAGGGGAGCCCGAGCCCCCTGGCAACCTCCCGGACCTCATCCTTGTAGAGGTCCCTCAGGGGCTCTACGAGCTTCAACCCGAACTTCCCGGGTAGCCCGGCGACGTTGTGATGGCTCTTTATGCGATCGGACCCCCTCCCCGCCGCGCCGCTCTCCACTCTATCCGGGTATATCGTTCCCTGGGCCAGATACTCTATACCGGATATCCCGGAGGCAACCTCCTCGAACACCTCGGCGAACACGCGGCCTATTATCAGGCGCTTCTCCTCGGGGTCCGCCACGCCCCTGAGCGCGGACAGGAAGCGCCCCGACGCATCGATTACATGTACGTTCCTGATGCCCATGCCGCCCAGCGCCCGCTCGACCTCCTCCCGCTCGCCCTCCCTCAGGAGGCCATGGTCTATGAAGACCACGTGGAGCCTGTCGCCTACAGCCCTGTGGACGATCGCGGCGGTCGTCATGGAGTCCACGCCGCCGCTCACAGCGCAGAGCACCGAGCCGCCGGGGCCAACTGTCCTCGACACGTCCTCCACCATGGAGGAGATCCTGTCGGCCGGGTTCCATCCCGGAGTGAGGCCTGCCACGCGGAACAGGAAGTTGCCGATCATCTCCCGGCCGTGTTCCGTGTGCGCGACCTCCGGGTGGAACTGCACCGAGTAGATGCCGATACCGGGCGATTCCATCGCCGCCGTCAGCCCGGACTCCGAGATCGCGGTCGCCGTGAACTCCGGGGGCAATCCGTCGACGACGTCGCCGTGGCTCATCCACGCCGTGAACTCCGGGGGCAATCCGTCGAGGATCCTCGATGCGCCGACCACGCGTATGCGGGTCCTCCCGTACTCCGCCCTGGGGGCTCTGTGAACCCTTCCCCCCATCACGTGCGCGAGTAGCTGATGGCCATAGCATATGCCCAGTATCGGCAGCCGCCCGTCGAGGATCCTACGATCGACCCCGGGCGCTCCGTCGTCTAGCACGCTCCTGGGGCCGCCCGACAGTATCAGCGCCCCGGGCCTCCTGCCCAGGATCTCCTCCGCCGGCGAGTCGCCCGGCAGTATCTCCGAGTACACCCCGAGCTCCCTCACCCTCCGGGCTATCAGGTGCGTGTACTGGCCGCCGAAGTCCAGCACCAGCACCGTGTCCAAGCCGTTCACCTCTCCAGCGTCAGGAAAGACGCGACGGGGACCCTGAGATCCTCCCTGAGCCTCTCCAGCGCGCCGCGGAAGCCCACGACGGAGAAGACGCCCGCCACGTTGGACCTTGTGGCGTCGCAGAGGAGGGCCATCGCCTTCACCGTGGCGCCTGTCCTTATGACGTCGTCCACCAGGAGCGCATAGTCCCCCCTCCTGGCGGCCTTCCTGGGCAGGTATATGTAGCGGTACGCGCCCGATTCGAACACCTGCCTGGCCTCCACGAAGTCCCTGATTCCCAGCTTCTTGCTCTTCCTCACGACCGCCATGCGAGTTCCCAGGGCCTCCGCGAACTGGTAGGCGACCGGGATGCCGTCGGACTCCATGGTCATAAGGTAGTCCACCTTGAGGCCGGAGAACCATTCGCGCTGCGACTCGACCACGTGCCTCAGGAGCGCGGGATCATGTGTGATGTCCGTTACGTCCACGCCGCCTACGTCGTCCCTCCTTATCCTAGATTCAACCTCCTTCGAGAGCTCCGAGCGGAAGAGCGTCATTATCCGCTTCGCGACCTCGAGGCTCGGCACGACCAGCCCGTTCACGTAGCGGCTGAGCACGGTCGGGGGGAGGCCCAGGGCCGGCGACAGCTCGTTGTAGTGCATCCTGCCCTTCAGCACCCTGAGCGCGTCCATCGATCCCATCCTGAACCTGAGCTCCTCCGCCCTCCTCAGGACCACGTGTGCCCTGATATTACGCGGTTTAATTAAATTTTATGTCAGCTGATTTTAAACTTTACACTTACATGCGATTGGAGATGGATGGTCCGGCCCCTATTCCCGAACGGAGTCCCCATCCAGCGCCCTCGATACGTAATTCTCCAGCCTTCCGGCGTATTCGCGGAGCACGTCCACTATGGGGAGGTCCATCTCGGACGGGTGCAGCACGCGCCTGATCCGCAGCACCAGGAGCTCCTCCCCGTCCCCATCGTCCATGCGCACCTCCAGCCCGTTGCTGCCGGCCCCCTCCGCCACGATCGTCGCCAGATCCTTCATGGCGTCCTCAACCCTCCTGCTCGCCGCGCGGGGGAACCTGTACAGCAGCGTGAACGCCCCCCTCTCTATTATCACGTCCGAGGGCGGCACCGCACCCATCGCGTCCCTCAATTCCTTACCCGAGGCCACGTTCCCCACTATGGCCACACCGTCCGGGATCTCGGAGAACCTCGCGCCGAGGAACGCCTCATCCGAGGGCCGTCCTCCAGCAGCATCCATGGTACAGTTGTGATCCGGATCGGATATCTGCGGTTCGGGCTAAATCGTTAGACCTTGAGTACAACTTATCAGGGATCCACGGCGCCGTGGACAAAAGGATATATCGAGTGCATGTGTACAACGTGACGTGCGTCCTGCGCTAACGCCGGCAGCCCTCCTGCTGGCGTCCCTGCTGCTCATGACCCCAATTATCGCCGCCGCGGGCACGCAGCCCCAGGGCATGCTCACGCTGACATCTCCACTCCCCGAGCTGCCGGCCGGAGGGGGTACTTTCTACATCTACGCGTCGCTCGCGACCGCGGAGGGATACGCGCCGCTTCCACAGACTCCCCTGATCGTGAGCTCCTCCAACGAGTCGGTGCTCGGGGTGCCGTCCGGCGAGGTCACCGGGGGCGGCTATGTCCCGGTGCCGGTGATACCGACTTCGCCCGGGACCGCGGTCCTCACGGTCAGCGCGCCCGCGCTGGGGCTCTCCGCGAACGTGACCTTGCGCGTGGGCTACGCGATTGGATATCCCGAACGCGTGGCGCTGGAGCCGCTCCCGCCGAGCCTCCTGTACGGGGAGAACGGCTCCATATTCGTCGAGCTGGTCGACGCGTTTGGGAATCCGGCTCCGGCGCCGCAGGGTGCGGTCGTCCACATTTACGGGTACTCGCCGTCGCTCATCTCCCATCAGGCGACCGCGGTCATCTCGCCGGGGTCCTACATGGCTTACGCGGGGATGGAGGCCGGCTACTCCCGCGGGATCACCGACCTCGTGGGGATCGCGCAGGGCTTCGCGCCCTCCAGCCCCGTGAACGTCACGACCGGCAGGGCGGAGCCCGGCCTCAGTGTCACAGTAATGCCGAACTCGGTGTACTCGGGCGCGGGCTACGTAATGGTCCTCATACAGATGCTGGATCCCTCGGGGCATCCCCTGATAGCCAATTCCCCGGTGCAGGTCTTCCTGAGCTCATCCAACTGCGACGTTGTGGATCCGCTCTCCAGCTATCTGACGATCCCGGCGGGCAGCGATCACGTCTGGGCGGAGGCCGAGGTAACCGGGGTCGGCAACGCGAGCCTGACGGCGCAGGCCCAGTGGTTCATGCCGGGGAGCGCGGCCTTCAGATCAGTTCCGGGCCACGCGAGCCCGAACTCCATCACGATATATGGGCCCGGCGTCGTGGCGCTGGGGCAGACGTATCCCCTGGTCCTGGCAGCCACGGCCAACGGGTCCGCGGTATCCGAGATCTATCCGGCCGTGGTGACGAGCAGCAACCCCGGCGTGGTCTCGCCGTGGCCCGTGAACGCCTCGACGTACTCCAGCTATATAATATCCACCGCCAACGAGACCGCCCAGGGGGTGGGATCCGCGCTCCTGACGGCGTCATCCCAATACCTCGCACCGGGCAACTTGACGATCTCCGCGTACGAACCCGGCACGTACATGGGCGGAACCCCGACCCAGCTCGCGCTTTACGGCCCCGATCGGCTCATAAGCGGAACGAATGCCGAGTTCTACGTGCAGCTGCTGACCTCCTACGGATCCCCTGCGCCCGCGCAGTCGCCGGCGGACGTCCTGGTGCAGTTCTATCCCGCGCCCGGCTACGTCGGGGGGCTGCCGTCCCCGGTCGAGGTCTCCATCCCCGCGGGATCCTCCGGGTCGCCGTTCAACGTCACCATCCCGGGATCCGGCGCGCTGACGATGGTCGCGACCGCCGAGGGCGTGGGCCCCGCGTCCTTCGAGGTCGGCGCGCTCTCCGGACCCTCCCCCGTCCAGCCATACCTCGTCGCATCGATCGTGCCGCCGCAACCCATGATGGGCGCTCAGCCCATCCTCTATCTCTACTTGGAGGACGCGTCGGGGAACCTGATCTCGCCCTGGGCACCCGTGAACGTCAGCGTGATCGGCCCCGATGGATTCTCCGCCGGCGCCACGATACCGGCGGGCGGATTCTACGCGTCGGTGCCGCTTCCCTCGATGCCGGTCGACACATCGTGGTATCTCGTGGCATCCTCGGGCCAGCTGGGCACCTCGGCGCGCTTCAACTACTCCTACATCCCGTTGAACCTCACCGTGGACGCCGTCAGCGGTATGGGCACGCCCGTGCAGGGGATATCGGTCGAGGTCGTCCACAACGGCGCCACCATCGCGACCGTGACCACTGGATCGGACGGCGTGGGTACGATACAGCTGTCCCCGGGCCAGTATTCGGTGGTGTTCCCGACCTCGACATCCCCCGCCCAGGGGACGTTCGCCCGCTTTGAGTCCACTCCAAACGGCACCTCGTCGACGATCCCGGTCAACCTCACGTCGCCCGCGACGATCTCGGCTTACTACCAGGTGTACTATCAGGTGACAGCCCTCACCGCGCATGGCATCGTGAACGGATCCGGCCTCTTCCCTCAGGGGTCCATCGACATAGTGAGCGTCAGGCCCACGGAGATCCTCGGGTTCCCCGTGGGCTACACGTTCACCGGATGGACCGGCACGTACAGCGCCAGCTCGCCATCGGTTTCGCTGACCGTTAACTCGCCGCAGCTCCTCATAGCCAATTGGAAAGCCGACTGGACGCTCTTCTACATTGTCGTCGCAGTCATCATGATCGGCGCCGTGGCGATCGCCATAGCGATGATCAACAGGCGCCGTGGACTTGCGGGGCTTCAGCCTTAGCAAATGAATTGAGCTGGGGAAACGGGGAAGATCCCGCGCTCCAGGGTTGAGGAGGTGACATTCTCCGCTGTATTCAGGGGCAGCCTTGAGGAGGATTGGTTCAGGCCCTTGTCCGCGCCGGGCTCATCCGGAAGATATCGGGATCGATGCGGTTAGCCTCGATCCGGCCGAATTTCAGGGAGGTGATTTTTCGATCGTTGATGGCCGGGTCGGGCCGCGCATAGCTGTGGAATCCGCGCGCCGGGCAAATTGTTTAATTCAACCGCGCGATATGCTGCGCAATGGATGCAAGCCTTCACGATCTTGCCGATATAGCCGTTGAGCGCGCGCTCGAGCTGGGCGTGGACTACGCGGACGCCCGCGTCCGCTCCGACTGGGGGCGCATGGTCACCCTGAGGAACGGGTCCCCGGATCCCCCAACATCGTTCAGCTCCACGGGCCTCGGGGCGCGCGTCCTCATCGGGCGCTCCATGGCGTTCGGATCCACCAACCGGCTGGATCCCGGATCGGCCAGGGACCTGGTGGATTCCCTGGTCAGGATAGCCGGTTCGGCGTCCCGCATCGGGGGCGTCGACGGGCTGTCGAGGGAGGACGCGTCGATCGCCACCTGGAGTGCCCCGGAATCCAGGAGGCCGGAAGACGTGGACCCCGGCGAGCTGCTCGGGGAGGCGAGATCCATGGATTCCGCCGCGGCATCCGCGGGGCCCGAGGTCATCGGGAGGTGGATCTCGATCCACATATCATCCGAGGAGAAATATCTGAGGACGAGCGACGGCTCCCGGATAACCTCCCGCGTCCCCCGGTCGTTCGCGTTCGCGCTACTGACGGCGAGGGATGGTTCCAGGGTTATGCAGAGGACGGTCGAGATCGGCGGCTCGGGGGGCTGGGAGCTGTCCGGCAGGATGGATTTCCCGGGCAGGATTTCGAAGGAGGCATCGGACCTCGTCGAGGTCCTGAGGAGGGCGGAGCCGGAGGACCTGTCGGGGATCGATTCCGTGATAGTCGGCCCGGAGATAAGCGGGATAATGGCGCACGAGAGCGTCGGCCACCCGTTCGAGGCGGATAGGATCCTGGGGAGGGAGGCGGCCCAGGCCGGTGAATCATACATAGGGAGGGACGGGCTCGGATCCAGGGTGGGGGGTCCCGAGGCGTTCGTGAGCGACGATCCCACGATCCCCGGATCCTATGGATACTACGAGTACGATGAGGAGGGTGTACCCGCGCGCAGGAAGAGGCTTATGGTAGCCGGCGTGGTCAACGAGCTCCTGATGAACCGCGAGGCCGCGCGCACCTTCGGCGCGCATAGCAACGGTTCGGCGCGCTCGTCCGCCTACTCCAGGGAACCGATTCCCAGGATGTCCAACACGTTCGTGGAGCCCGGCGATCATACGCTTGAGGAGCTGATGGAGGAGGCCGGCCGTTCCCTCCTGATCGAATCTTACATGGAGTGGAATATAGACGACAGGAGGGAGAATCAGAGGTACGTGGGGCTGAAGGCTCGCCTAGTGGAGGCCGGCCGCCCCGGGAAGCTCGTCCTCAACCCCGTCTTGGAGGTCACGAGTCGGAGGCTGTGGTCCAGCGTGGTCGCCCGCGGCAGGGACATCGAATTCTCCCCCGGCACATGTGGAAAGGGCGAGCCGATGCAGGGGGTGCCCGTCTGGTTCGGCGGCCCTTACATGTTGATCAGAGGGGTCACCTTGGGGAGGCGGTAGAAATGGATATGGATATCATGGAGAGCCTGGTCAGATCGGTTATCGAGGCGACCGCGCCCGAGGAATACGTGGTGCTGCTGTTCTCGGTCGAGGAGCTGCGCGTTAAATTCCACGACAACGTGGTGGCCGTCTCGGAGAGGGAAATCGGCGACTCCGCCAGGCTGTATGCCGTCAGGTCCGGAAGACAGGCGTTGGTCTCGGTGGAGGACCTGAGCGAGCGCGGCATCGCCGCGGCCGCCGGGAACCTCAGGATCGCCCTCGAATCATCCCCCGAGGTCAAGCGCCCCCCTCTTCCGCCGCCCTCCAGATACGAGCACAACGGGGACTTCGATGCGGGGACGACCGCCGCGGATGCGCCGTCGACCGTCGAGGCCGCGATCTCCTCCGCGCTCTCCTCGGGCGCCAAGAGGGTCGCAGGCGTCCTGGAGCTCGGGGCCATCGGGATATCGATAAGGACGTCCTCGGGCGTCGATCAGGTGGATCACAGGAGCTACGCGCTCCTCAACGTGCGGGCGTTCGTCGACGGGGAGGCAAGCGGCCAGGGAATCTCCGTGTCTACCTCGCCGGGTCGCTTGGATCCGGCGTCGGCCGGCCGCTCGGCGGCCGAGGTGGCCAGGACGGCGACGCGGCCCTGCAGGATCGAGCCCGGGCAATACGACGTCATATTCGCGCCGATCTCCGCTGCAGACCTGATGCAGCACGTCGGGTCGGCTGCCTCCGCGTACGCGGTCTCATCAGGGTTTTCCTTCCTTGAGGGGAAGGTGGGCGAGCGGCTTGCCCCCGACTGGTTTTCGATAGTCGATCACGGGCAGATAGTGGACGGCGTGGGCAGCAGATCGTTCGACGATGAGGGGGTGCCGACGCGCACCAACGCGATAGTGGACGGCGGCGTTCTCAGGACGTATCTCCACAACACAGTTACGGCGGCGGAGTTCGGCGGCGTCACAACCGGGAACGCCGGGCTGATAGAACCCGGCCCGTGGAATCTCGAGATCTCATCGGGGGATTCCGACCCGGACGAGATGGTGCGCGAGGTCCGCAGGGGGCTGATGGTGACCAGCAACTGGTACACGAGGTTCCAGAACTACAGGACCGGCGACTACTCCACGCTCCCCAGGGACGCGGCCCCCGTCATAGAGGGGGGCGAGGTCAGATGTTCGGCCCGCGGGATACGGGTGACCAGCAACATGCTCAGGGACCTGGGGAACATATCCATGGCGTCGAGGGAGCGGCAGTGGATCAGGTGGTGGGAGGTGGAGGTCCCCGTCCTGACGCCCCACATACTTGTGCGCGATGTCGGGGTGACATCCGCATTCTGAGCCGGCCTCGGGCGGCGGCTTCCTAGAAAAATTTATATAAAAGCTTCCGGAAGGGAGCTCGCCTTTTGGGGTGAGATGTAGGAATGCCACAGGTCGCAATACCGGCAATGACTTCAACTGGTCAACCAGTCCTGATCCTGAAGGAGGGATCGAACGAGACGAAGGGAAGGGAGGCGCTCAGGAATAACATAGAGGTCGCAAAGATAATCGCCGAGCTGGTCCGCACGAGCCTTGGCCCAAGGGGTATGGACAAGATGCTCGTGGACAGCCTCGGCGACGTAACCATAACGAACGACGGCGCCACGATACTGAAGGAGCTGGACGTGCAGCATCCGACGGCGAAGCTCCTCGTTGAGATCGCGAAGGCGACCGACGCCGAGGTGGGCGATGGCACCACCACGAGCGTGGTCCTCGCGGGGGAGCTCATCTCGCACGCCGAGGATCTCATAGAGAAGGGGGTTCATCCCACCGTGGTCGTGGACGGCTACAGGAAGGCCTCCAAGAAAGCGGTGGAGGTGCTCAGCGGACTCGCGATAAAGGTGAACCCGACCGACAGGGAATGGCTGAGGAAGATCGCGCTCACGGCGATGGCGTCCAAGGTCGTATCGTCGATATCCCCGAGGCTCGCCGACATAGCGATAGACGCTGTCCTCCAGGTGGCCGAGAAGAGGGACGGCGGTTACAAGGTCGACATAGACTCCGTCAAGGTGGAGAAGAAGCCCGGCGGGGCCATGACCGACACGATGTTCGTCAAGGGGATAGTGATAGACAAGGAGGTGGTCCACGGCGGGATGCCGAAGAAGGTCGAGAGGGCCAAGATAGCGCTGATAAACGCGCCGCTGGAGATAGAGAAACCCGAATTCGACACCAAGATAAACGTGACAGATCCATCGCAGATGAAGGCGTTCCTGGACGAGGAGGCCAGGATACTCCGCGAGATGGTCCAGAAGGTGAAGGCCGCCGGCGCGAACGTCGTGTTCTGCCAGAAGGGGATAGACGACCTCGCGCAGCACTACCTGGCGAAGGAAGGGATACTGGCGGTCAGGAGGGTGAAG
>Ga0080003_1000679_pt1 | contig 21171 bp, 17 predicted proteins | sample JossMetagenome_FD_69206 | JGI IMG/M metagenome (GOLD analysis project Ga0080003, IMG submission 69206) | Hot spring microbial communities from Joseph's Coat, Yellowstone National Park, USA - JC2_E (SPADES assembly) (version 2) | ecosystem: Environmental > Aquatic > Thermal springs > Hot (42-90C)...
ATTTTATCAAAAATTCGAGATGTACTTCAACGAGCAATTCAGCCAAAATTTTGGCTGAATTGCTCGTTGAAGTACATCTCGAATTTTTGATAAAATTCGTCTAAATCTTTGGGCCATTTTGTCGTTGAATGATAAAACTCTGGGAAGGTCTTTACTTGCTTATCCCACAATGCAGAATCTTTTAATTGATTTTTAGATTTGAAGTATTTTTTGGCATAATCTGAAATTTTAATCCATCTCTTTCTTAATTCATCTTCAACTGTTTTTGCAAGAGATTCTGCTTGAGAATATTCTACAATTGCCAAAAATTTATTCGGAATTGAAGCGTAGAATGGATCGAGTACATCTTGGTCTTCAAGTCTCACACCCTTGGATTCTATCCATTCTTTTATACACTTTTGTTTGTGCAAATCAGGAAAAACTATTGAATCTGGACCGAATTCTTCGGCAATATATTTCATGCAGTACAAGGAAAGTTGAGACAAAAGATAACTGCCTGCCCACAAATCAACTGTTTTCCTTGCAGAGGCTATGAATGATTGGACAGGCCCTATAGTTATAAAAAGAAAGGCTGGCTCTTTAATTCCACTTAAGGCAGAGGTCATGAATACATGATCGAGTATCGAATGGTTTGGCATCCTTGTTTCAGCTGGAATAAGGGTTGTTCTAAGATTTTTTTCAGTCCATTTTGGAAGATCCCACCATAGCTTTAAAAACATACGTTTATAATCTATGTGCCTTTCAGGAGTTTTATAATCTTTTATTGGGTTTATCATATCTTCAATAAATTTCTCATTTAAAGCCGAAAATGACTCAGTTGCTTTGCTATCTGATAACTTTCCGTAATTTTCAAGTTCTATCTGAGATCCACCAAGTGAATGTTTCCATACCGCATTCTTACCGATAAATTTTTGACATATACGTCCATTTTCCGAACAATTTTGTCTTTCCTTAGGGAATAAAAATCTATCCATGGCAGAGGCTTCTGAATCGGCAGTCAAACTTGAATCTGTAAGCCCAACCTTTTCGTATATTTCTTCATTGACTTTTTCGTGACCTTGTATATCTAAAAATTTGAAAACTGGATCGTGGAGCAGTCCTTTTAGCTTATCATTCCAGTTATTCATCTTTAACACCCCATATTTTCCTAAATTTATTGTGAAGATCTACAAAATCAGAAGAAGGAGTAACTTTTGTCCCGTTTGCATCAAGTTTACCATCACAAATCTTTGCTCGTAAAAAAACGTAAAAAAGATAATAATTCGAATTTATCTTTTTTAAGCTCATATGAAGTGAAGACGCTTTTCTTCCTGTAGAATTGTTCAAAGTCACAGTTGGACGTGGTTGCTGGTAAAGAATCGGAAGACCAAGTAAGGCTCTTTTTGCTTTGTAAGACGGATCTTTTTTATAAGAACTCTTGAAATTTCCATCTTTTTCTACTTCTCTTCTAAACTTATAATATTGTTCTCCAATTTTGCTAAGTGCTTCGTTTAATTTAACATTACTCAAAGGAATAGAACCGAATGTTTCTGGCTCTTGGGGATTTAAAAATGGATAACTTGGAAGAGGAGGAAGATCTTTGGAGTTTAGATCTTTGAAGTTTACAGCTTCAAAATTTATATCTTTTGGTTTTTTACTATCGAAGATCTCCTTTGAATTTTTAAAAATATTTTCAACAGCGTTATTAATATCTTCTTTTAATTTTAATTTATCTGGTTCATATTTTATTGATTTTATCTGAAAACTTCCAAATCCTTTGTCCGACTTGGCTCCTATACCTCCAAAAGTTGAAAACAGGAAGAACAAATTGTCTAAGATCGATGCGATATATTCTTTTTCTTTATCGTCCGATGTGAAAAGTTCAACGTTTATTTTGAATGTACCGCTATCAACGTAAGAATTCCACTGGGTATCCCTTGGATTTTTGTACATTCCAAAGGCAATGTATTTTATAGGATCAATAGGAAAAGGAATACCATTTAAATTGAAATTTCTGCCCTGAATGGGAACTTTAAATTCATGTGAAGGTTTTGCATCAACAGAGATAATAACTTTGGACTTTTGAGAGGTATCTCCAAAAATATAAGATTCTATGAATTTTAGTCCTTTGATGTTATCTTCAAGTTTTGAAGATAAGGCAGTCCTAAACCAAAACCTTAAAAGGCCTTTTATCTCTGTTGCTCTCAGTTCAAAGGTTCCTTGATCTGCTCCATGTGCAAACATGTAGCTTACTATTTCACATTCGTAGCTTTTCATTTTATCACCACCTTTTCATCAACTCCTCTAAATGAATTTTCAAAGCCAATTTTTGTTCTTCTGTTCTTGCCGTTGTGCTTGCGCTAAAGCCTATAGTTTTGCCATTTTTCGTAAAGTAAATTTCACAATCATCTTCTCTAAAGTTTACTTTTGTTTTGTAATCGCTATCTGGATTGTAATAGAAACATCTTAATCTCCTTATATAGGGAATCTCAAGCAATTTTTTTGATATACCGTATTGTTCATCGAATCGAGCAGAATTTGGTTCTCTTGAATTTGAAATGTATTGAGGATCCGCTGTACGTTTCTGTGGAAGATTGTTAGTCTCCCTTTTAAAACGCTCTTTAAAAGTTTTATGAAAGATGATTCCCATGGGAGTTAGACCATATATTCTTTCATTTCCGCCTCTTTCAAAATCAAATAACACTCTCAATTCACGATCTGCGTTTCTAACCATTTCCTCAGTTGCCTCAAGTCTTTCAAGGCTTTCGAGCAAATCATAATTTTTAATCCACAAAGAATAATCGAACGACACGGGCATTGGAGGAAGTTCTATTATTTCATCGAATTGCTCGAACATGTAATAGACAGGTATCTTAAGTATCTGACCAATCAGGGTCGCAAAAGATATTTGAGCCTTGTATCCTCCTGTAGCATTTATTATCGTTGTTTCTGGAGATTTTGAAGAAAGGTCGACGAGCGTATTTGCGATTTCTTTGAGACCTTTATTTTTGAATTCAATTTTTTCTTCTCCAGTAAGACCTTTTATTTCTTTAATCACGACTTGTTGAAATTTAAGAGGCGATTTTTCATTCTCAAAATAATTTTTCAAAATTTCTCCCGTCTTGCGTCCATCTTCTGTGTCCGAAACGAGCAAGAAGATCTCGTAGTTGTCTTGAATAAACTCTTTTTTTACTAAGCTATAAGTGGAATTTATTTCGGCTCCGCAGAGTTTATCAGAAGGGTTTTTATTAAGTAATTCTTTTACAACATATTCTTTTGAAAAGTTGTTTTTTAAATCCGGATTTAATCTTTCAAAATTGGAAAGCAAACTTCTGCCGACTGTGCATATTATGGTATTTTTGAACATGACATCACTTCTTCTCTTTTTTATCCATTAAATTTTGTAGTCCTTCAAAGGGTTTTGAAGTCAAAGAATTCGAAGTCGATCTATCATTTTTATAATTTTTTTCTTTTGTTGCTCTTTGTTGTGACTCTTTTTTTAATTTTTTTGCAGACTCATTTTGATATTCCGATTTATCATAAAAAGTAAGTTCTCTTGAACAATATCCTAAAAAAAGTAAAATATCATCTTTTGTATATTTTTCTTTTATTTTTGCTTTAACTTCGTCTATAATAAATTTGAAGGCTTTTAATTCACTTTCCCTCAAAACTTTAGAATAAACTTTGTCAAGCGAAAGATATTTTTCTATTCCAATATTTTTTATAAGACTTGCGGCCTGTTTGGAAGAAGTTTTTAAATTTGACAAGATATAGGGATTAGTTTTGATTATCTTTTCAGTCCACTCATGTTCTTCTTTCAAGATTTGACATTTGTCCATTAAATGCCTCACCCCAATCGTTTTTTATTTTTTCTAAATTATTTTTTATAACATCTGAATTAACGTACTTTAAATATTGCTTAGAATATTCGTACAGACAAGATGCATCTTGTATTTTTATATTTTCAAATATGTTCTTTGACACCATCCACAATTCTTTTATTTCAATTTTTGCGGAACCATACCCTTGACTTTTTCCATGACCAAATTTAACTCCGAATGAATTGTCCTTATCACATCCCATTGCAAGCACAAGAAGTCCAAGTTCTTTTTCGTCCATACCATGAAATTCAATTTCAAATTCAAATGTGTTTCGGGCATCTATTGCCTCATATTGAAAGTCATGAAAATTATTGACAGTTATTTTGTGTGAATATATTCTCAGTTGTCCATTACTTCCACGTCCTTTGTATTGCCTTGGCAGACCTACTTGTGTAAGCTTTAAAGATTTTTGATCTACGAACACGTCATTGAAATGTACCTTGCCAATTGTGCTGAATTCCTTTCCTGAGGTACCGAATATAGAGCAATCTATACAAAGATTTTTATTTTTATCGTTACCGCAAATGTTTTGAGGATCAAGATGGCAGGAATATGACAAAGCTTCGGCGTAAGTTCTTATTGTACCTTTGATCGAGGTCCCTGGGATTACTATTTTCCCATCTTCTCTTTTTAAAGGGTAAAAGACATTCCCTTCTTTTGAGTAAAATTCTCCAGACGAAAAAACAATAGGTGTGTATGATTTCACACTTGCTTTTATTATTCCATTCAATTTTTTCATAGAATCTATCATCGAAAAATCTTGCAGTTTAATATAAGGCTGTTTTGGAAGCGATTGTACATTGAAATAACCATTAGCCATTATGTATCACCTCGATATATCTTGGGAACTCTTTAAACTGACAAGAAACTTTGTATTTTCCACCTAAGATGTATACGCAACCATTGGCTTGGGCATTTGTCTCATCTTTGTACTCAATTCCTTTGTCAAAGATATAATCAAAATCTTGGCAAAACACTCTAAAATAAAAATTCTCCCCAAACTTTTCTTTGAGTTCTTCTAACAACCTAAAAGCATTTTCAGTATCTAACTCTTCAAATTTTAAACCATCATAGATATCGTATATGACATATGCCATATCTACCAATCTCCCAGATTTTTGTAAAGCATCGTCTTATAATTTTCTATTTGTTGATCTTCGAATTTATAAGATTCTGAAAATAAACCACCAGAAGGTTTCATATATGAATCAAGATGTATGATCCGCTTTTTTGAATTAGATTTTGGATCAAAAAAAGATATCTCATTTGAAAGTGTTTCTACATTGACACTTTCTATGTATATTTTGACCTTTCCAAATCCTCTCGATTTCATACCACCGATCTTTTGAAGACCTAAATTTATATCTTCAATGGCTTTGAAGATCATCGCAACCTGCCATATTTCTGGATTCTTCATTACAAGTGTTCCGAAAAATTCTCCACCAACTATCGCCTCAGCATCAAAAAGAGCTCTACTTGATGCAGAGCCTGTTTTTCTGTCTATCTTTATGCCATGTCTGACATAAGAATACTTTTCAATTGATTTGATGGATTCAGATTTTTCTTCGGGTGTGGCGTTTAACCTGTAAGGAAAGAAATCTTCGAATCTTACTATTGATGCAAATTCTGTGGATCCAAACATTCTACAAGCATAACATGCATCTTCATATTGCTTAGAATTACAGTTATTGTCTTTTTCTAAAAGACAGACATTCTTCCCTATTCCTTTGAGTAAAGTACTTACGTGATTTCTGAAAGGACCTTTCAAGGAACTTCCGGGAATGTAAACAGTTCTTCCATATGGTGTGTCCACTCTGACAAATTCCATATCAACTTTGTTAGGTTCTATATCATCGTTACCAGATCTTATCAAAAATGCAGTTTGTGGAATTATTTTAAGTTCGAATCTATGAAAGTTAAGTAACTTATCAAACATGAGCCATCGCCTCCAGCCTATCTTTGACCGCTTTCTGATAATTTGATCTATCAACGTGTTGTTTTCCAAATGTATCATCAATTTTTGAAAAATCAGTTTTTGAAATTTCAAAATCTATCTTTACTCTTCCAAGTCCTGCAGATTTTTTACCTCCGAACTTTGCATATCCATCATTTACAAGAGCGATGATCGAAAGTATGTAACCAACTTCATAATCTTCGAGGTTTCTTCCTATTATATGAGTTTCAAATATCGATCCAGGATTTACAACCTCATAATCATACTTCTTTAGCTTTTCAGCACTTTCAGTTTTACGACTTATGGCGACCCCGTCTCTATTGGATATCACAATTTCGTCTTTGGCATAAGCATCTTCGAATTCAACTTTTGAAGATATGAAATTAGATCCAAATAATTTGCAAACATCGCAAGCGTTTTGGTCGATATATTTCACTTTTTCCAATTCTTTCAACTTCTTAAATTCTTCATCTTTTATGTCTATGCATGGTTTATCACCTACAACATCGCAGGCAAGCTTTTCATTTATTGATCTAAGAAAAAATTCAAGTGTGCTTCTGAAAACTCCCTTTATAGAAGATCCAGGAATAAAAGGCCGATCGTTAATTCTAATTACCAAATTGTCGACATCGAGCGGTGATATTCCTTCAGAACTACTTCCCACGTGAAGGGGCGTTTCTAACTTTATTTTTAAAGAAAAATCGTAAAAGTTATCAATTTTTTCAAATGTTTTCATTTTCATCACCTGTTTTTATTTTTTTCAATTTTTTCTTTGTACTGTTTTTCTCTTGCCATTACTCCAAAAAGGTATGCAATCTTCAAAAGACACTTCGAATCATTTGATTCTGCACTTTTTATCTCCATTACTTTTTTCAGAGTTTGATCCAAGAATTGAAGTTCATTTGAGTTTGATCTGCCAATTTGATACTTCATGTAATTTTCGAATTCATCGTAACAATCAGCTTGCATAGCAAGACTTGCATACTTTCTTATCTGTGCATTTTTTAATATATCTCCATTTTGCAAAAGTTCACTTGCAATCTTTATTAATTCTGTTTTTTCTTGTGCATTAAGTTTCATTTTCCTTCCCTCCTTTGAATTTTTTCTTTTAAAGGAATATAAATTGAAAAATCTCCAAAGCCAGATTCTGTCAAATATCCAAGACCTTTATCTCTTTTGTGAGAAAGTATTTCACTGACATCCTTGATATCTTTAGTGGTTTCGAATATGAAAACACTTCCTGCGATTACCGAGTTGTATAAAGTCTTATTTGTCTTTGAAAATGAGTTGTAGCCAGATATATTCTGTCTTCTTGTGAAAGCCATCTTCAAACTGAAATCATCTCCAAGAAGATTGTGAAAATCTTTTACGATTAGATCTGATGTCAAAATTATTGGAACAATTGTCCTTTTTATCTCCAAATCTTTTGTTTTGTTCTGTTGATTTATTTGATTAACTATTTCCGTAAAAATTTCATTTGAATTCTTAAGGGCAGTAAAAAAATTATTTTCGATCTTTTGAATTGAATGAATTTCTATATTCCCAAATCCACGTGTTTTTGAATTCCCTATCCAAATTTCCTTGTGATTGATTATCTCATTGACTAATTCTTTATTTTGAGAGTTCACCTTCAGATATCCGCCAAGATACTCCGGATAAAAGGCATCATAACTTCTTAAAATACCACTTTTGGCTGTCTTAGTATAAGGATCTATCTCAATTTGGGTTGAAAAAAAGTTTTGTAAAGAAAGATTATAAAACAATTGAGTATTTGGATTGAAATATCCTCTGATCGGTTGAAGCCTTACTTCTCTTCCATTTTCTATTGCTTTGTCAGTTAAGATATATCTTAACCCTCTTTCTGCAAGAATCCTTTCTATATATTTTCCGAGCGTGATATCATAGACCACTTTACCATCAGAATGTTTTAACGTGAAGAAAGTTTGGGGAGATGGAATTAGAGATTCTTTTTCTAAAGAAGAATATAAGAAAGGAAAGTGAACATTCCCGTAATTGAAAATCTTCTTGAATTTGTCAGAATTTTTGTCGAAGAATTCTGCATACGCTCCCTTTAAAGTTTCCCCACTTACAAATGTTCTTGAGGTGTAAAGATAAGTTTTTGCCATCTCTGCTGTAAGGATGATCGGACTTTTTACTTTGAATATTATTTCATAAATGCCTTCTTCTACTTTTTCTGAGACAACATTTCGATCTTCTACAAAATCAAGATTTATTTTTACTTTACCAAATCCTCTCGATTTCATAGAACCAATTTTATCTATAAGCTTTGAAGCCAAAATCAAAGACGATTTTTCAGATTCCGAAAGATCTCCATTTACTTTTATATATCCTTCAAAAATCGATCCTTCCAGATGATTTAGAGCTCTTACTGTAAACAACTTTTCGTTGGCAGATACTTTGAGATTTCTGTCTATTGATACGCCCATTCTGTCAATGTAAGAGGGATTTTCCAATTTCAGCGTTTCAAATATGAGTTTGCCTGGTTTATTCTCATCTCCGAAAAGAGAAGTCTCATGTTCTTTAAAAGCAGGTACTGTTTTAAAAATATATCTGAAATTTCCCTTTAGTTCAGATCCACTTATTAAAGCCATGCCGTTGTAATTTAATTGGGATTTTGCTATTCCGTAATTTTCCTCAGATGAACCTATTAAAAGAGGAGATAAAAGTTTTATTGAAATTTTTATTTTCATTATTCACCCCCACAACCTTGACAGTTCAAGCAAATAAGGTATTTTTGATTCATATACTATTTTCTCATTTTCACTTTGTAAGTTTTCTTTCAGAGCAAATTTGTTGAAAAAGTCAATTGGATCTTCTATAACTTTCCCAATTCTACTTCTTGCAAAGAAATAGTTTACATTTAAACCAGCTATTTCGTATCTGTCTTTTATACATGAATAAGTTTTCTGCAAGAAAGGAATTAATTTTTGTTCTCTTAAATTCCTTACAAATTCTAAATCTTCAAAAAATTGAGAAACGCTGATTCCAAATCCAAGTTTGTAAATGTTTTTAGTTTTTTCGTCTTCGTAAAGTATGCCTTCTGTTACGGGATCAATGGAATTTGATGATATGACTTTAAAAGCAACAAAATTTTCGTTGTTATTTGATCTATAAGCAGCTTTTTTGGCAGAAGAAATGAGTGATTCTGCCGATTCAAATATGAATTTAATTGGCATTTTTATGTTAGATATTCCTACACCTGCTGAAAACGAGAGTTTCATCTGATCAAGTGATTTGAGAAGTAAGGAAAGGGTTTTAAAAATATCTATAACTTTTGAAGCTGGTACAATCATAAAAAGATCATCACCACCGTGGATCGGCACAAGGTACTTTCCATTCAGGCTAAAGTCTTTGACAACTTGTTTTATCGAATTAGAAATTATATCTTCTATCTTTTTACTTTTCTCTTTAAATTCGTTAGCATTTTTGATGCTTGAGTAAAGATTCCCAAGGTTGTTTATGTCCACTTTTATAAATCCTAACCAGTTTTTGTCCATTTCAGATAAACATATATCTGCCAATTCTCCTGCATAATTATCATCATGAATCTTTTCCTTGCCTTTATCAATTTTGAGTTTGCACGCGCTACATATATAAAGTTTTCCTTCATCTCTGTCTGGAGAGTCTTGAATTGAAGATGCTGGCATCACACCACACAATTCGCAACGTTGTACATCCTCAAAAAGTGGCATCTTAGGTTTATTCAAGGATTTTTGTCTTTGCATTTCGGAAGAAAGGATTTTAAAGATATCGCTGTAAGAATTTTTGCCATCCATATTTTCAAATTTGATGCCAGCAATTGTAGGGGAAATTGTATAGTTGTTGACATTTTGAATTCCATCTATCAATTCACGTTTTTTGAATCTTACAGAAGAAAGGGTTATCTCTCCGCCTGGGACTGTTTGATAAAATAAAGTTTTTATTTTTTCTTTCAGTTCTTCTTCGCGGTTCACAGGAACTATTATCATTCCGGTACCACCAACAGCCGTGACAACATATTCGTTCATACTTTCAATCTTTTGATCGAATTCTTCAATTATCTTGCTTGAACCCATTATTGCTTTGATATTAGAAGTCTGAAAGATGTATTTCTGAATTGAATTGACGTCGTATGACACGATTGAAAGCTCATTTGAATTGCCAGAAATACTTTTTAGTTTTTCTTCATCAAACATACTCATCATTACCTCCTTTCAAATTTATTAATCACACTTTATGACTCTATTTCCAGTTTTTCAAGTTTTTTATTGAATTTATTGATTTGTGATTGTTCAAACTCATGTTTTATCTCATGTTTTATATCTCTTGTTATACTTTTTATAATTTCACCTTTTGAATTTTCGTCGGGATATATTTTCAGATACAATGTTTTACTTTGTGGGTTGTAAAATTCCGGCATTATACTTTTTACAGCCTGATGTTTTTCAAAATGCAAAAATTGTCTTGATTTAAAGGCAATTCTGTCAGTTTTTTTGATATATTCATCAACGAATATCTTGTCTTTACCATTCTTGATAGCATCTTCAATTTTTGATTTTATATTTTTGTAAACCATCTTTTCTATTTCTTTGGCAATGTGATCTAAATTATTCCAATCTTCTTTTTCCAAATAATTCAGTATATTAAATATTTGTTCGTATATACAAAGTTCACAAATTTTCGAATTGTTTGTAAGCAAGTCATTGCACAGGTTTTGTATTTCTTCTTTTGTTCTTTTAATTCTTACTTCAGTGTATTCATCCATAACTGTTCTGTCTGATTGGACGTCAGTTGAATCTATGAATTTAAGCCATCTTGCAGCAAGCATTATCATTTCTTTCCATTCTCTCAAGTCTCTAAACAAATCGTCTTCATCTAATCTTTCTTCAAGTGATTTCACTTTAATTTTGAGATTTTCGACAAATTCTTTTGGTGAAGTATTTGAAGGGTTTTCATCTTTGCTTATTGGAAGATACTGTCTATGATATTTGCTTACATACATTATTGCCTTTTTAAGTCTTTCGGTTTTGTCCTTATCTTTATCTATTTCTTCAATCCCATTCAAAATCGTTCCATCTTTTATCAATTGATAACTTAACTCACTGTGAAGATCTCTGACAACACTTGGAAGCCCATCAACACATAAATTTATTCCATCATCTGTTTTGTAGTTGAGAACTGTATGGCCGAGATCATGTACATTCATTGCAACGGAAAGGATAAAGTAGAATTCCTTTCTGAGATTACGAGGAATCCCGCTTAAGAAGTTTTCTTCTCCCATAATCCTTACAAGGTTGAATCCAAACTCCATGAGTCTTTTGCTGTGCCTTTGAGAATGCTCAACAGTCTCTGGAATAAGATCTCCTATCCATCTTAAACTCCAGGATGGTATTTTCTCATTCACAAATTTCATCATCTCATCATCTCTTATTAGATCTATGAAGTTTTTTCCATGACCAAATGGCATCCTTCTGGCGTTATCATAATTTTTCTTTATTTCGCCTAATATAGGGACCGTTATAAATTTTCCTTCCAAAGAAATGGAGAAAAGATCTTTTAAAAATTCTGGCAAAGTTATAAAAACATCATAATTGACTGATTCTTTGTTTAACTCTTTTGAAGATATTAAATCAAAATATGGGCTGTAATCATCGATGGTTTCATTATTCCAACCGATCGGGAGTGGTGGAAATTTCAATTGGACCATTTCTTTTTGATTGTCATTGTTTATCTTATTTTGTTGTTTATAGTAAAAAGCTTTTTTATTGAAAAGGCTGTAAATTGCAAGCTCTATACCCGGATACTTTTGACCGCCTGTCAAATCTATTAATATACTTTCATTCTCTTTTATAATATTTGAAACAGTTTTAAATATTTCTTGAAAAGAGTTGTAAGCAGAATCCTGCCTTGAGGGATCATAATTTATAGGTGAATAATCAGATTCCAATTCGAATAATTTTTCTACCAATTCTTTTAAATACTCGTACTCTTTAGGATAGTCTTCATCTTTTTCAAATGCAGGAAAAACAAGGAAATGTGCTTTTTTGACCTCAAAACCACTTTTCATAAAAAGATATATGGCGTCTGTTTCTGCTCTATATTCAGTATATTCATTTTCATTTTTCACTTTTTCTATAAATTCTTTAACTTTTTCCATTTTTCTTGATTCATCTTTTGACTCATTTGATTTGTCTCTATTAACGCCTTGCGTAAGAATAACAGTTATGGGCCCTATGAGTCTGTTTTGGACATAGTCTATTATTCCAAGAGGCTTTAAATAAGAATTTTTTGCCATTTGAATGTTTTTATATTCTTTATTTTCAGTTACGTCTTCTAAATCTTTACCAAGTTCTAAACCAAGATCTTTCAGCTCTTTGTCAAAATCACATTCATTCTGCCTTTCTTCAATTTCTAATAAATATCTTTTGATTGGTTTTGTTATGGATTTAAAATCTTTTGAATTGTCTATTTCCAGAAATTCATCAAGAACTATTTCTGGGTTTTCTTTGAGAATGTACCTTATCTTTACAACACTTTTTTTGTTTTCAAAATCTGAAAGGTTAACTTCTTTTCGTGGATCAAGTATTTTTTCATCTTCAATTCTTTTTTGAGGATCTTTTGTAGGCTTTTTGGTGGTCTTTTCCCATAAATGCGTGTGTCCTATTATCTTATCGTAGAATATAGTCAGTCTTGTGCGTTCTTCAGTTTCTTTATCATCTTCGTACCACTGGATTATTCCAACTTTTTTGATGCTGTTTTTCTTTAACTTATCCACCTTTTTATCAATATTTTTGATTAGATACTTTCTTTCACTTTCAATCATTTTCCACCCCCGTTGTTAAGTTTGAAGTTCAAATTTTATAATCACACTATTTTGAAATCTTGTTCAAGTATGCAATCACGTCCATCAATATAAGCATTTATTATTGCCTCTTTAACAAGGCTTTCGAGTTCCCTGAAGTTTCCAGGGTAATCGTACCTTTCAAGTTTTTCTATAGCCCTTAGACTTATTTTTTTGATTTTGACATCTTTTACTTTTTGAAAATTTGTAAGTTGATCTTGAAGGACAAAACTTAGAATATACCTAAAATCACTTTTTCTCTCTTTCAAAGACGGTATTTTGATCGAATAATCAAACCTTTCAAAGAGGTCTCTTCTGAAACTTCCTTTCTCTATTTCTTTTTTAATTTCTTTATTAGTTGCTGCTATTATCATAACAGGCACTCTCAATCCATTAGGATCTGAATAGCCGTCTATTGTTACTTTCATGTCATCGAGATAAGTCAAAAGTTTTGCCTGAATTTTTTTGCTTATTTCTCCTATTTCATCCAAAAAAATAACTCCACCGGCATTTGACAGAAATTTTCCCATCTTGTAAATGCTTCCAGTAAAGGACCCAGGAAATGTACCAAAAAGTTCAGAATCAACTATTGTTTCAGCTATGTTAACTATGCTAACTTTGGAAAAATTTTTCTCAAAGTCATTTTTCAAGAACTTATGTGCTATGTATTTCGCAAAAAGTGTTTTTCCACTTCCTGTAGGTCCGGTTATTATGACCGAAGGCACTTTCTCTATCGAAAGATCTTTTGAGACCTCTTCTATTTCTTTAAAACATTTTTGGACATCGTTTAAATTTTTATCTGAATTTTCTAATTCTTTGAGTTTATTTATCTCTTCATGAACTTTACTTCTGAATTTTTGAAATTGGTCGTCTATACTTTTTAAAGATTCAACTATTTTGTTGGCTTTGAAGATAACTTCACGCATGTTTTCATCTGAAAACATTGAGATGAATTTTTCTTTAGAGTAATTAGAAAGATCTATTTTCCAATTTATAAGTTTGTACATTTCTGATTCAAGCACTCTCGTGCTTAATTTATCACGAATTAGCCTTTTTAAGACATCTTCAAATCTTGCCATTTCAGAATATTCTTTTCTTTCACCGTAAAATCGGCTAACATCAAAGATGGCGTAAACATATGAGTTCTCCTGAGCACTAATAACATCTTTTTCCTTTAATTTATCTTTGACAAGATATATCTTGTTCATGATTTTATCTGGTTGATCCACTTCTTCTCTTATCACTATTATGTCACTCTTGTCAAATTTGTCTGGAAATTCTTTGACAGAATCAAATTCTACTTTATCCTTTATATCTGATTTGTTTTTCAATATCATGTTTATGATTTCTTCTATAACTTTATCTTCTTCACAATTACACTTGAGATAAAAGACTTTTATTTTATTCATTTTTGACCACCTAAATTTTTGAGTATATTTTTAAATTCTTCATTTTCGGTCAGATATTCAAAAAAAGTGTCTTTATCAAATGTTTTATCGCCAGATGATTTTAGAATATCATCTAAAAGTCTTGTAATTTCGTTTGTCTTTGTTAAATGGCCGCCCTTTAAAGAATTTGGAACCAATTCGGTAAACTGTGTTTTAAGAAGATATTCAGATTCGCTGCCTATTCCTATCCTAAAGATCGTCATTGCAAGAATACTATTGTTAGGTTTCCCCTTAAAGGTCAAAGCGGAAAGTTTAACATCTACACCGTCCCAGAACTTGATGTAGTTGGTTAGAAAATGTCTGTTAGTTTTATTCTTTTTGTCCGTATAATCATCTTTTACGCTTAAAAGCATTTCTGATTTAAATCTTTCATAAAAATTTTCTTTACATATATTTTCAAAATCAAAAAATCCATTCGCATAATTTTCTATCGTTAATGCGGCTTTTGAGAAATTTTCAAAGACGTTCCTTTTGTAGTAAGATGTTTTTTTGTCATTGTCGTAACCCTTAAAACCATATTGAATAACCATAAATCTTTCACTCTTCAAAAGCAAAAGGACTGTTTTTACTTTGGCGGGATATTTTGGAAGCTCTATGTTTGAGATATCCAGAATTATAGGTGCATCTTTTGGACTTTGATCGTCATTTTCATCTTCAATTGATATTTTATCTTCATCGTAGTTATCATCATGGTCATCTAAATCTTCTTTTGAAAGGGATGACTCTAAGGGAAGCCCTTTTTTTAGATCCTTTTTTATTAACTTCCTTTTTACTTTTCCTTTTTCAATTTGTTTAATCTTTTGCTTGTCCATCTAAGATCGCCTCCACTTCATCTGGCAAAAGTGCATAAACTGATTTAGGAGATTTTTCTTCGATTTTTTTGTCTATATTCTTAAATTTTTTTGCTATATTACTTTGTTTTACATTATTTTCTCTTTTACCCGAAGGATTTTCAAAACTTAAAGATGAAAAGAAGCCGTATTTTTCAAGATCTGTTAGATATTTCTTCAATTGGCTTTCGGTCTTTATGTTGAGGCTCTTCATGTACATGAAAAGAATTTCGAGGTATATGGATGAAACATCTATAGTCTTTAGAAGCCACTCTTTCTTATCTGAATCTTTGTCTGTCATCAACTTTATGAGATCTTCATTTGCAAGATTTACAAGGTAGTCTATAAAGTCATCTTCAGATCTTTTGAAAAATCTCCTCGATACAGCAGACATTTTGAAATCCGATTTGCTCGTCTGAAATGTTTTCATAGATAACTGCGTTCCACGTTCTCCTATCGTGTGTCCAGAAATAACACCTATGAAATCTCCGACTTTGAAAGTTCTATTTGGTGTGGAAGGATTTATACCGCAACATTTTTCGCATGGACCGTTTTCCGACTTACAAGTTACAGGGCTTCTGAGTATAAAACCACTTATGGCTTTTTCTTTTATCTCTTTTATATTGTCGAAATTGACAAGTATCCAATCTTCATTTTCTTTAAATTTGATGTACCTTCCATTTATGATCCTTTCCATATCGTACTTTTCGGTCAATTTGTCAATTTGATCTTTTGTGAAGATCAACCCTTTATTAGTCTCGCAATCTTTAGATGACACTCTCAGAGGATAAAGAAATTCAACCATCTTTCTTGTGAAATATCCAGCCTCAGCAACGTGCAATTTCTTGTCCAACATTGATTTTCTGCCTCGTACAGCAAGACAATTGTCAAAATCTTCAATACCTATGTAAAATTTGATAGGAATTCCTTTAGAGAAGTTTCCCACACTTTTATCACCAATAATTATCTCTTTGTAAATGGATTGGAAGTTTTCAGCTTTTCCTCTCGCTTTTGATTCTTCGATCTTTTTAATGTCTCCTTCTCCTCTTGCTGCCTCGATAAAAGATACACTTAGATTTTGAGATGTCGCAAGTTCGAGCATCTCTTTTTGTATTTGAAGAAGTTTCTCTGGAATATTTTCATCAGATAAAATTACCTCTTTTATCTTTTCTAAAAAATTTGAGTTTTTGTCTTTCAAATAACTGCCATAAGTCATATCTTGAGAAGTAGAAATGGATAGATCTCTATTTCCGATCTTAAAAAGATGTTTTGAGGGTGTCATTTTCTTCATGACCTCTTTGACATGTTCGCTTTGATCGAAAGGATAATATACGGCCATCGTATCACCATCAAAATCGGCTCCAAATCCTTCGCACACCATTATCGGAAGGCCAATGGCGTAATTTTCCCAGAAGATAGGGTAAAAAGCTTGGATGCTGTGAAGATGAAGGGAAGGTTGACGATTTAGAAGTACCATAATTTCATTAGAATTGCAATAATCATTAGCAATCTGGGAGAATTCTTTCCTCTTTGTCATGTCCCCATCAAGGATAGAACTTTCGGCTTCAAACTTAAGGTTAAACCATTCAAGTGCGAAATCAACAGGCAGGTATACATGATCCACGTCCACATCCGTTGCCGGGACTATGGTCGCGCGTCCGGAATAATGAATTCTTCTTCCGAGCATAGCCGTTCGCGGGAATCCATCCTTTGATATCAAAAGTTTTGCCTCTTTGTATTTGTCAATTTTGTCTTTTAAGTCTTTCATGATGTTTAAAACTTCTTCATTTTTTTTGTTCTTTTTTAGATCATTTTGTTTTTGAACAAAAAGTTTTCCGTTTTCTTTTAATGGTTTTATTGCGAAATGATGATATGCATTTAAAATTGTGTTGAATGAATTCAAATATTGATCATATTCTTTCCATTTAGAAAGGTTTGTTTTAGCAAAAAGTTCTATGAGTGGTATAGCTTTATGATCGAATAATGTCCAAAATTCCATTTCTCCTATTCTCTGACCGCCGTCATTTTTACGCCCCTTATAGGGTTGAAAGGTTATTTTTGAGATATTCTTTGTATTTCCAATGACATGAAGTTTATCCCTTACGCAATGATCTAAACGGACAAAGTATTGGTAGCCGACAACTGCATTAAAAACTGTCTCCTTGCCATTCAATTTGATATGGAGGGGAAATTTTCCATTTTCATCGCTGCCAAGTTCTTTAAGTTGTGAGATCAATCTTTCCGGATCAACTTTTGAATCAACGCTTCCGTCTTTGAAATTCACAAGAGAACCCTGGGTTTCTATCAATTGACCAAGGTTCATTCTTGTGATAATCCCAAATGGGCTTAAGATAAGGTCAAGAACTTTTTTCTTCCCATCTATTTCTGTGTAAGGCATTTCTTCATCTTCGAGTATCTTTGAAATTGTTCCTTTGTTTCCATATCTACCAGTTATTTTGTCTCCAACCTCAAGTGGCTTTTCAACAACAACAGGTATCTTTATCGTCAAATGACTACCGGCAATCTTCGCTTCTAAGTTTGTAAAAGTAAGCGGAGGAGTTATATCTTCTACTTCAAAGCAATCCGATTTTATGTCCTTAAATTTGTATGTATATCTTTCCTTAAAAAAGAATGATTTTCTGAGATCAATTTTTTCTTTTTCTGATTTTATCTCATTGTCAACAATAAAAACTCGTCTTTTAAGATAAAGAGCACCGTAGATAACCTTTTTAGTTTTGACAAATTCGTAAATTACCTCAACAGATTTTCCTTTTTTTTCTTTTGATCTTATAGCGAATTTGTTCCCATTTCTTCCAAATTGGATGATTTCGTAATCAAGAGGAAGAGGAACTTCGTCTTCTATTTTGAATTCTTCTTCAGACTCGATCTTCATCTTATCAGCAAATGATTTTGATGCAACTATTCCATCTTCAAAATTAAGACCGTTAAAGAGTGCATAGCCAACGAAGGCATTTACTCCCAAGTTGAATCCAATTTGATCTTCTATACCAGTTTTAACAATAGGATTTTCACTTTTTACAACTTTAATCGCTTGTTTTAGATTTTTTCCTCCCATCATGGCTCTTGGAGTATCATTATATGTTAGAAAAGGAACAAGAGATGTAGAATAACTTAAAAAATCTTGATTTGCCTTCGTATCTGATTCTATGATTAATTTTTCTGCTTTATAATGTGCACCCAAAGACAAAAATAAAGAGAGACCTATTTCTTCAGATTCAGGACTCTCAAGTAAGTCAATCTTCCCAAGATAAGATTTATGAGGATATCTCATTGTTTCTTTGACCATGCTCCCGTGGTATACTATCTTTCTTGTATTCGAATATTTAAGTAATGGATTTGATTCATCAAGTTCAAAAAGAGAGGGCACTTTTACGAATTTCTTCAAGCTTACTTTCTGAATCTTAGTTCCAATATTTACGTTGCTTAAGTTCGAGGACATCATGTACTTAAAAAGTTCAATGTCATTTTTGAAATGTGATACATGATCGTAAGACCTTATTATTTGGATGGCTTTATCCAAAAAGTATCCCGGGATGACGAAAAATTTTTCGAGATCCATTCTTTCCATTTTTTTATCATCTAAGTACTCAAATTTTTGAATGAGTACAAAGGGGGAATAGTAGCTCTTACCCATCCATTTGTACACTCCATTTTCAGGAAGAAGAGAAAGAAATTCAACCTCTATTGATTCGTAAATTTTTGATTTGATCTGCATCTTGATTATTCGATTTTGACCTTTGATAAAGGCTGTTTTATCCGAATTTATCGTTAAAGCATCAGAATCGAAGATTTCTGGTCTATAATTTGAAATAAAAAGGCTGATACCTTTGAAAATGTCTTCCAGAGAAAATTCGACAATTTTAGATATTTAGATCACCCCTTACTTCTCAAATTATTTTAATCATTTTCTCAAACTATGCATTTTGGTTTTAAGAGCTCGTAGACATGAAGGTTTCTCGTTCGCAAGAATCATATAATCAGCTCTTGTTGGTTGCGTGCCCTGTCTTATTTCATATTCTTCTTGCAGAACATTAGGATCATAAATGTTAAAAACATCATAGGTTCAATGATAAGTCTTTTTACATCCTGTTCTGTCAAAACATTTCGTTCAAGAATTATGAGATTTTTTTCGGTATCCCCAGAAAATCTCTTCGATATGGCATCATGCTTTTATTTTACCATTAACTATTAATTTTTAAAAGCGATTTAGTATAACAGCAGAATCAAACACGAGTTCATAGATAAAGACAAGCCTTATCAAAATGGTTTCAGCGAAGGATTCAACTCCAGATTCAGCTATGAATGCCAGGAAATATACGCCATAGTTTACCCTCAAAATTTAGAAAGTTCTGTTTGAATTTCAGTTATCGTGTCATGATCATCTCTTTTGCCGATAAAACTAAGCTTTGGCAGTTTCTACCATTTTTCCCTCTATAACTATATTTTACCTGATACTGTTCGATTTTAAAATCTGAATTTTAATTGATTTTTCTTCTCACCATTTTTCAATGTATGCTAAATAACTTTTAAAAGCGAAAGGTTAGTGATAAAATAAAAGATGTACTTCCTTAAAATATTTTACAGTAGAAATTCATAGAACATGGGAAGTGAAAAATTTGGATAACTTGACATTTAATGAAATATACAATATTGACTGCATCGAAGGTATGAAGCATTTAGAATCAAACAGTGTGGATCTTACCATTACAGATCCTCCATTTGCTATAGATTTTAAAGCAAAGAGAAGTAATTACAACAGAAAAGAAGATAGAGTGTTAAAAGGATATAACGAGATTTCAGACGATAAATATTTAGATTTTACCATTAAATGGATGAAAGAAGTATACAGAGTTTTAAAAGATTCTGGAAGTATGTATGTCTTTTCTGGTTGGACAAATTTAAAAGATATACTCATTGCCATCGATGAGGTTGGGTTTGTAACTGTAAACCACATCATTTGGAAATATCAATTTGGAGTTGTCACGAAGCGAAAATTTGTGACATCACATTATCATTGCCTGTATGTATGCAAGGATGATACAAAAAGAAAGTTCTTTCCGTATGTTAGATTTGGAAAAGTAGAAAAGGACGAACAAGGTAGAAATTTGCGTTACAAGGACATGGAAGATGTCTGGATAATTAACAGAGAATATTGGACAGGTGATTTGAAAACTCCAACAAAACTTCCTGCAGAGTTAATAACAAAAATATTACGGTATTCAAGTGAAGAGGGGGATGTTGTTTTAGATCCTTTCCTTGGTTCAGGGCAAGTTGCCGTTGTTAGTAAAATGATGAAAAGACAGTATATAGGCTTTGAAATTGTCAAAGATTATTATGAATTTGCAAAGGAGAGATTAGAGAAGGGAACTTATAGGATCAAAGAGAAGAATGAAAATATTCAAAAGGAAGGAACTTATACTTTATTTGATGGGACGGTATAACCATGGATTTTTTAAACGCTGTCCAAAGGATCGGAAGCAAACTGACAAATATTCCCAAGCATTGGGATGGTAAAGCGGCAATTTTAGAAATGAAAAAGTCCAATTATGGACATTGGAGACAGATGGAATGGATAGGTTTTTATTTTCAGTTTTTGTGTGAAACTAATTTAAAAGATAGTATGACAATACCTGGTCCTAAATATGGTAATACCACTTTTGACGGTTTTTTGAAAATTCCATGGGATTTTAAATCTCATGCCATGAATACAAGCAGCCATGAAATTATTGTCAATGATAGGCAAGCAGTAGAAATGTCAATAAGAGACTATGGTAGTGTGGGTTTAATTTTGGCTTTAGGTAAGGCTACTTACAATGATGAAAACAGAACATTTCAAAAATGGCATGAAAAATTAAAAGGAGGTCCAAGTGAATATTCACTTGATAGGGTTAACAGAGGTGCTTGGTCAAGGCTAAGAAAAGTTTCACTTGATCTGCAACAAATTTCATTTATCATTATAAATAACGACACCTTGGATAAATGTGGAACTTTTCAGTCAGACTTCAGAAATGCAAATGGTTCGCCAAGGAAGGAAAAGATATTGGTAGATCTTGAAAAAATAGAAAACGAACTTATATACTTTATTGATTTCTAAAATCTTGTTACTCTCTCAATTCTTGGATTCTCATTCCTTTGCGTCGATTGCCGATGAAATGCCTATATCCAATCTTATTCCGAGAAAAAGGAAAAGGATGCGCCCAATTTCCATACGACTACC
>Ga0080003_1000681_pt1 | contig 21159 bp, 31 predicted proteins | sample JossMetagenome_FD_69206 | JGI IMG/M metagenome (GOLD analysis project Ga0080003, IMG submission 69206) | Hot spring microbial communities from Joseph's Coat, Yellowstone National Park, USA - JC2_E (SPADES assembly) (version 2) | ecosystem: Environmental > Aquatic > Thermal springs > Hot (42-90C)...
TATAGGTATTCATATATGTTATTCGTACTTCGTAGTACGTATTTGACGCTCGTTCTTCCCTCTCTTTTATTATATAGATATACTTCACCCCCCGTGTTCACACGGGGTCTTCTTACAATTTTTTTCACATTTCGTATTCTTTTTTCGAATTTCGTAGTCCGTATTGGTATTTCGTAGTCCGTATTGGTATTTCGTAGTTCATACTGATATTTCGTAGTTCTTACTTGCACTTCGTAGTCCGTATTGACGCTCATTAGTTCATATTGACACTCATTTGTTCTTACTGACACTCGTTGTTTCTTATTGACATTTCGTAGTCCACATTGACACTCATCGTTTCTTTCGTCGTTCTTCATACGTCACAGTTCGCACTGACACTCATTGTTTCTTACTGACACTCATTGTTTCTTACTGACACTCATTAGTTCGTATTGACACTTGGGTCTTCATACACGCTACGTTTTGGGTCTGCTTTAATTATTTAAATAAGAAAACAAACAATTGGTTCGAAATTCGAACTCCGTGGTTCGAGGTTCGAAGTTGCACTCGTTTTTTCTCGTACTTCGAAATTCGTACTTCGTTTTCTGTTTGATAGTTAACTTTTTAAGTCATGTATCCTTATTTTTTCACATGCACGGGGTTTCGGTTATTAGTAACGACGGTCGTCTGTTTAAAGTTTTAGTTTTCCCTTCAAGGTATATCTCTGAAGCCTATCTTGATACATTAGCCGAAGACTTTTCTAAATTAGGCTACCCGGTTAAATTGGATTATCGGGACGGTAAGCGTGTACTCATTATTTCCGATAAGGTTGTGATAACGGGTGAGTAAAGTATGATTGTCCATATTGTGAACGTAGTTGACCCCGACGGTAAAATTTTAGTCCAGAGGGAGTTCGGTAGCTCTATTGAACGCCAAGATTATGCCGACCTCCTTGTCGATATACTTTCCTACCTTGAAGGGCGTAATGTAAAGGACGTAAAGAAAGACATATTGAAAGAGAACAAGGCTCTTAAACCTGTTCTAGCATCTGCTAGGGAAATCGAGGAGAAATTTGTTGTAACCGAAATGGTAGTTGAAAAAGCTTAGGTGTTGTTTTATGGGAGATATCCAAGACGTTATTGAATTCTTAAAATCTGTCGGCGTAATTAAAGGCAATACTGTTTCTTATAATGGTATTGTCCATTATGGTGAGAGTATTTCCGTTATTCTCAATTTGCCTCCTGAAGAAGCTGGGCAGAAAGTCCTTGATTACCTTGTTAAAAACGGCTATATCATGGTGGAATAATGCAACCAGAATTATATGTTGTCTCAATGGGTGGCAAACATTATGTAAGCGGTACCATTTATACTCCGGATGGGGTAAAGCCGTATATTAACATCCTTGACAGTTTCGAGGAGATATTTACTCTTCTTCCTACTTTTGCTACACGTGTTTCATGTTATTATGATGATGTCTGTAAACGTGACCGTATTGACTATTTTTATTACCTTACATATCGTAATGAGGACGAACTTATAAAGATGCTCACGTTTATGAGCGGTGAGTCCGTTTCCTATCTTCAGTACATCCCGGAGGAGGTTCTCAAGAAACTTGACATCCATATCGGTTTCAATTATTTTCGTATTGGTGGTGCTAATGTGTTACAAAGTGTTGAGTGTAAGGTAATCGGTTCTATCCCTACGTTATTAACAATTACTCGAGATTATATCGCCATTAACGGTGTGAAAATAGGTACACGTAATGAGAGCGGTAATTATGATGTTTGCGGTGAGGAGGTTGATTTAGGTAACGGTGTAATCGGTTCCCTTTCGTATTTACTAGCTTGTTATTTTTTTAAGCATTATAGGGGTATTCCTACATGGAGCGAGGTGCTTAAGACGTGGTGCGGTATCAGGATATCATAGAGGACGTGAATAAAAAGTTGCTTTTATTAGAGAGGTGGTATTCTGTATATAAACTTGCAGAACATTATGACAGCTATCTTGATGCGTGCTATGGTAGTCATACGAGGGCTTTTATTCAAAATATGGGTTCTTATGCCGAGGAATTAGTTTCTACTAAACACATTATTTATGACCTTTCTTGTATGCCCGGTCTTTCGGATTTCCTTATGCTTTGGAATTCTTTCGATTTAAAGGGTATGTATATCTATCGTGCTACCACTACTGATTATGTTAAGGACTATGTTGTTTCTTCCACTCCGTTTATGATTGTTGATTCGGAACATAAAAGAGAAAATAGGTTTCTTTCTTATTGGTCTGTCAGTCCTTATACTGCTGATTATTTCGTAGATGCTTATATCAAAGTCCACGGTCTTGATGTCAAAAAAATCCGCGTCCTTGTTGCTCCTTACGATGATTTTATTTGTTCTAAAGACTGGTATGATAATTTCAGTCCTGAGTATACCGTTATCGAAGGTAATAAGCCTCATAATTTTGGTGACATGAAGTACCTTAGGGAACTTGAAGTCCGTTGCTTTAAGTACCCCTCTACTAAGCTTATTTATGCTCTTACTGTTGACGACTTTAACGAGTTAATGAAGTACCTCCCTAAAAAATATATTTATCGCAAATGATTCAATCGTCTCTCGGGTAATACGTGCAAGCTCTTATACTGTTTCCTTTTATTAGAATTAATAATGATGACTCGTTTATAAGTTTCATTAACCCGTCTAAATCTGATTTGACTCTTTTCGAGTTTTCTGTCTTGAACCTATCCCAAGTCTTGTCGTTCACGTCTACAAAGTATGTGTCTTCATTTTTGGCTGAAAGCCACTTCTTGAACTGTTTCCTGCTCAAGGGTTCAACAGTCCTTCCGTCTAGGATTGGTTCACATATGTATTCTTCTAATTCATAATCAATTATTACGATGGTCATGTCTAAATCGTTATCTCTTTCTTGGTCTTTAATATTTTATCCCATTCACTTTCCGGTATTCCGAGTTTTCTGAGTAATTCTTTTGCTACTTCTTCTGGTTCTTCAAGTTTTAAGAATGGGATTATTGGTTTCTCTATTGTTGCAGTTTTATCTCCGAGTTCTGCAATCCCTACTACAAACCTTTTTCCTACTGCGACCATTATTTCGAGTGGCATTGTTATTTCTGTTTGGGCAAAAATAGACCTCTTCGGTTGTGTCACATTTCTGAGGGTGAACAGTTTTAACGGGTTTATTTCGCTTCTGAAGTTAAATATTCTTATCATGGTTTACATTTTCGTTTTGGGTTTATTTATTTTTTTATCCCCTCAACCTTTTTAACTAGGTTATAAAATCTTGGTTAGTTTTTTAAACCCTGTATCCATTATTTCTTTAATGATAAATGAGCTTTCAGTTGTTTCGGGTAACTCGATAACAATCAGAGATTTCAATTCGCTTGTTATTCTTGGTGATAACGGGGTTGGAAAAACTTCTTTTCTTGAGAAGATAGCTTTGGTTGACGAGAAAAACCTTGAGGCTATAATTAAGGCTAGGGGTTACGTCAGATATAAGAATTTTTCTGTTATTATTGATGGTGATAGGGTTGAATGTGAAGAAGCGGGGGGTGAAAGGTATTTTATCGGTCAAATTATTCCTCCCGCAAATTATACCTATATTTGCAATGGTCATGTTAGATATAAGGTCATGGTTTTCTATCCTTATACTTTTATCACTGCCGTTCATGAATATTATTATGATGCCCTTATAAACCCTAAACGTGAGGACATTGAATTCAGTAATTCAATAAAAGACTTTATTGACGGCATTGTTATCCGTTCGAGTAACGATTTCCTTTACAGAAAAGACGACTTTATTACATATCTGGATAACTTGGGCAGTGGGATTTCGAGGGCTGTCAAATTGATGTGGTTCGTGTATTACCATAAGCCCGATATCTTGTTGATTGACGATATTGAATCTTTGCACCTCCATCCTATGCGTCTCGAAACCCTCCTTAAATGGCTCCTTTCCAGGAAAATGAAAGCTGTTATATTTACAACAAACAGTGACGCTTATGTCACTCTTGCCGAACTGGACAGGAATTCAAGGTTTCTATTGCTCAGAAAGGACGGTTATATTTTGATGGACAGTTACGACGCTTTAAACCATATCGATTACGAGGATTTAAGGTATACTGCAGTTAAATAAATAGTTAGTTTTTTCATGCATAAGATAACTAATTTTGGTTGTGATGTTGAATTTTTAAAGGAGCTAACTTTTCCTTTCGAAGTGTCGGTTGAATTAGACTTTAAGAAAATTATAGTTTCTAACATATAGGTTTCGGTTATTCAAAATATTCGGGTATGTTTTCAATTAACTAAACCATTTCCATAATTCTTGTCCTATAGTTATATAGTGGTAACGGAGTGATTTGTACCAGCATTTCCAACTTAAGTCTTCCCATTCCTCTTTTTTAACCTCTATTTTCTTTAAGTCCTTTATATCGTCTATAATAATTCCGCATGTATGTTCTGAGTTTATGTCGTTTCTCATATAAATGAGTGGTGTACCTACGCTCATTGCTTCCACAGGGTATATATCGAACCCCTCTTCATTACCTATTTTAATGTAAAATAAGGAGTGGGACATTAGGTAATATTTAAGGTCGTCATTCAAGTCTTCGAACCGGAAGTCCGTATTAGGGTGTTTGCTTATTAATGTTAACTGTTTCCGTTTTCCTTCAAATATCTGGAGTACGTTATACGATATGTTTTTCGTGATAATTATGTATCCTCTTCTAGCATTAAAGTCAAAGTTTACATGTTTTTGGGCTAACTTATCATCAACTCCGAATGGTACTATTTGTTCTACTTTTATCCCTTTTTTTTCCATATATTCTTTTAACCATATTGATGTCACAATTATTTTTTTGTTATCTGTTTGAGTTATGTTATTTTTTCCCGGTTTATCGCACCATATTATTCCGTTGACCGTTATGTCACATTCGCCTATATAAAAATTTGCCGGCTTGAAATACGTTTTTATTATATCGAATTCGTGGTATTTTTTCATATAATAGGCTGTTCGGTCTGTTATTTGTTCATATATACAATTTTTGCATTGTGTATATATTGTTTTTATCATTTACGACACGTCTATCCCTATTTGATAGCTGTACACATTACCTACATTTAACGTTGTTTGTAGTTGCAGTTGCATGAATGCCAAATATGTGTTATTGATTTGATATAATACTATTATCGCTGGTTGACTACATTCCATGTTCTGTGTTATTATTGCTATACCCGTACCGTTATATATAGGATAGCACAGTTGTGGCTGTCCGTTACATGCATATATAAATGCAGTTATACCTTTTAATTGCTGTGGTGACGATGGTGTTGGCACTGTTGCTGACATTATCGCGAGTGGTATATTTGGGAATTGGGATTGCACTATAAAGGTGAGTGATGGGATTAATGTGTATGCGATTATCAGGTGTACTAAATACGGATATATTATTAACTGACCAATTAGGGATGGGCATGAACCATAAGGCAGAGTGTATTTCATCATGTTGTTATTGCCTACACCGAATACCGAGTTCACTGTGATATCTATAATCCATTCCACTGATAAGTTATCATCAGTCGACGATTTAAAGTTCCCTGTTACGAATGCTATTTTATATATTATTGTATTACCTATTACTGCATATAAATCAATTTCATCTGCATTAAAATCTGTACTGAATGTTGCTACATAAGTTATTGATAATTCTCCCTCATTTTCTACTATTGATTCTATCTTTGCTAATGCCGTGGCTTGCGGTACACCATCTTGCTTCGCTATCATCATTATCTCTGCAGGAAAACTGAAGTTGACGGTCTGCTTTTGATAATAATAGTTGCTCTCATAATTGCTCTCATATCCGTTAACCAAAAGTGTTTGTAATAATAATTTATATTCTTCGGATACTGTCATAAAATATCACCCGTGGTCTGCGTTTCAGATTTATTGACTACTGTGGCGTTTCCATATATTGCTGATATTTTCATTGATACGTATTGGTTTATTGTTTCATCGAAATAACCGTATGCTATTACCAATAATCCGTCCGGTGTCGTGATACCTATATAGACAGGTGCATTCGAATATGAACTGTTCACTTGTCCGTTTATTACAAAGTTTACTTGTGATTTTCCGAACCCTACGAGCTTCGATAATATCGTTATTTGGTCATTTTCGACATACATCGCATTTATTCCTTGAAATGTTGATGTGTTAATGTAATTAATTAATTGTGATTGGGGAAAAGTGGGGTTTTGTTTTAATACTTTGTTCCATGACGGTACTAAGAAAAGCCCGAAGAAATATAATATAGGTGCTACTGGTGTCCTAAAAGTAACGACTTTTGTGTACTGTGATAATGTACCAGTTTCGATATAATTTGCACCAGCTGTTATTGATATCTCATATTCGACGTTTAGGTAATCATGCTCTGTTTTTGACAATGGTTGGTTTAACTGAATATCTGCGATTTTATATAATAGTGCTGTTTGCGTTGATGCCCAAATTTCTATTTTATCGGTAGTATAAGTGAATGGTGATGCATCAGTTCCACTATATCTTATTGTTATTTTTTCTTCTTGATTTGCAATGATTATGTCATTCACATTGATAGATGTTACTGTTGTCCTTGATACTGTAACATTGTTATTTTTCATTATTACCACAATTTGGTATGGTGCTAATGTTGTAGTTGTTTTCGTTGTGGAAGTTTCAGGTTGCACTGCACCGTTCGCAAGGTAATTAAAAACGGTTAATAATAAATCTTTAGATATCATAATTTCACATCCTATTCCGTCTCATATTTTAATCCGACTATTAAGGGATATGTCACCGGGTTCGGTGTTGATGGTAATTGGGCATTTATTACCACAGTGAATACAGCTGGTGTTGGAAATGTTGCTAAATGTATATTTCCTTGTGGATTTCGCACTGGTATCACTGCCAGCGTCGGATTCGATATTGGTGCTGGAATTGGCATCGGTATCGGTGTTGGTTTCGGAGTTGGTGTTGGTATTGGAATTGCCGGCAATGTTGTTGATGCTGTTATTATCGGTATTCCATTTCCTGTTGTAGTGAGTTGTAAGAATATAGCGAAACCATTAGGTACTAATCTAGTTCCTGCTAACGTTACTGTTCCTTCTACTCCGGCTACATAAAAATGTGTTATTCCGATGTAGTTATTAAACGGAAATACGTTTTGTAATATTAAGTTAGGTACTAATAAATACAGGAAAGAATAATTGATATATATCGATACTGTATTCTTAAGTTCTAATGTGAAATATATTATCGTCGCTTCATTTGCTGATTTCGAATAGTTTAGCCCGGTGTTTCTGGAAACTAAATATTGTAGTACTCCGTTATTTTCAGTATATATATCAACTTCATCAAAATTATATGTTTCATCACTAACATCGTAAAATATAAATTGTGCATTATTAGTGCTTATTGACGTTGGGTTTCCTGTTAATTTAGCTACTATGTTCCCACTGTTTTTTAGAATTGCAACTACTCCCGTTGGAGGATTAGTTGTAAATATTGAGCCACTATAGTAGTAGTAGTCATACATTGTAATTTCCTGATTTTGTCCGAATATTATCATTGCTGATACTGCTGATAAGTACTCTTGTGATAACGTCATCTCAACTGCACCACGTTTTGTTTATCAGTCATTATAATTATACCTAGTTCTATTAATTTCCTTAACATCAAGTCCGGTGTATCAGTACATTTTGATAACAGTCTGTATAAATCATTAATGGAAATATAGTCTCCGCTATGATAATAAAAACTTAACTGTATTTGACTGCATATTAGTTCATTAAATATACTCAAAAGTCGATTTCACCTCCTGATTGTATTGGCAGTGGTGCGACCCTTTTTCCTGTATTGACTTTAATTACGACATCAGTAGTATCATCTACTTTGATTTCCTCAATTCCAATAATTGGCATATTTACCGTTTGGACTAAATCATCAATGAATTTCCTCTTTATTGGCATTTTTATTATTGCAGTTCCTGTGTATTGGTTTAAATCGATTTTTAATCCGTTTTCGAGCTGTATCGGTTCGAAGTTAACTTTTGTTGCAATGTAAAGGTTTATGTTTTCATTATCAAGCGATATCCGTATGAAGTTCATGTCAGTAGAAAACTGTTGGAATAATTTCTTTAATGATATTTTAGCTATTAAGTTGCCATTGTTATCAACGTCACTGCCTTGTACACTGTTAAGTAATATTGATTTTACCGTATTACCATCAATTCTGGACATTACAGCACCCCATAATATATCATAATAGCTAATGACCCTGCAAACTGTATAAATCTAATCGGGTCTTTTTGAAATGTACCGTATAACCTTCCTAAATATTTCCAGAACGCTTTGACATACTGGAACAGATAATGTAGACCTAGCTTTATGTAATGTGATATCTTATTACCAACATATCTTAATCCTTTACCAATTTGCCTAATAATTTGGGCAATTACTTTTCCTAGACCTGTTAACCCCATAAGTAAAAATTGTACAGCTGGTTAAAAAATATTTTATTATGAAGTTGCCCACGTAACGTCATAGAATAATATTGCTAGTTGACCCGGGTTTATTGTTATACTTTGTATTGGTGCCATTAAGTTTACGTATCCTTTATATGCAGTCACTGCGATATTTAAGTTAATATATGTCACGCTGGATGTTGCGGGCTGAAACTGGTAACGAATCGATATTGAGTTATCTGTGAACGTTACAGGTACCTGAATATACTGTCCGTTGTATGTAACATAATATGCTGGCGATGGTACCAGGTATCCCATATTTTGTATTGCATCTATAGCGTACTGTATATTCGGTAGTGGGGTATTTATAAATGGTGTTTGGTTTGATGGTGGTGAAAAGAATGCAAAGATTAGGTACGGTGTAAAATAGTCCTGTGGTGATATATTAAATGATATCGTCCACACTATTTGGATTGACCCTGATGGTAGCTCGACATTATCTGCTTGTGCTATGAAGAAATCTCCTAATGATGATGATAGGAATAATTGTAACACATTTGTTGATAATGGTGCATCGTTTATTATGAATGTGAATATTAGCTGTAATGACGTTGGTGTCTGTTTATAAGTTAATGTTCCGGTGTAATGCCCTGCTAATGTATCATTTGATAATAGTTTTATTAAATATGAATAATTAGATATAGTTCCTCCTAATCGAGCATATTGCATTATTATTGGTATTAGAGTTGGCTGGATTTGGTTCTTGTATTTATAAATATTTCCTTTTTTGTCTTTTATTTCTACTTCACCGGTAACTCTTACTCTCATAAGTTTCACCTAATCATTACTATATATGACGGTTATTGGTAATAATTGCGGTGATGTATAATTAACGGGTATTTGAACTGAATATGGGTACCAAAATCTCAAGTTTATTAACGACCAATCTGCATAACCGTTGATATTTCTGGCAGTAATAATTACGTAATATACTTTGGGTGGGGTAAACGGCAGTGTCACGGTTTGTGATACTATAGTTTTATTAACAGTTAAATCGGTCACTGTTATGGTCATTGATGTGCCAGACACTTGTATTGATATCTCAAATATGTCCCCCGGATTCATTTGAATCCCAGACCCGTTTCCACTAGATGATAATATGGTTTGTTTATATCCCGATTCCGTCCACCACGTTACTGAAATCGGTTGTGAGGAGTAGGGATTAAACTCTACTACTACCTGGTTTCCGCTCCCATAAGCTAAAATACCGTTGGTCATCCCTGACGGTGTTGATGTGTTAAACAGTATAGGTGGCGTTGTACTATATAGGCATATTGCGAATCCGTCTCCTAGTGGAAATGACCCTGAACTGAAAGTGAATTGCATTTTTAGGTTTTGTGAATTCCATAAGAAATAGAAGACGGTATACTGACCTTCTGATGCAGGTAGCAACTGTAGTGTAAAGTTATTATTAATCCTTACTGCTGACGGTTTCTTTGTATAGTTTAGAAATGTAAAGAAGTAAGTATTAATATTTGTAATCGGGTTTCCAATTGTAGGGTCTTGAAAGTATGTATATAGATATTGATTGTAGTTATTCAAGTTAAGCAGTGCGTTCGTATTGTCGTCTTCAATGTATAATAATTCAGCAAAATTAACTGATGGAATGGTCTGAGGTGGTATCAAGTTCAATAGTACCCCGGTATTATCCTGTATATAAATCGTCCATTCTATTTGTGTTACTCCTGAAACTTCGCTATTATAAATTATTAATGCTAATGGTTTTCCGAATAACGACATTGATGATGGGTATAATACTGCATATCTTACGTTAATTGGTTGCTGAAATGTTGCAGTAAAAACGAACATATACCCGTTTTCATATTCTTGTACAGAATAACTAGCGTCTGTTATTTCTGTATCTGTCTGAATCATTGGCGTTTTTATGCTTGATGGTGTAGATTTTGTGTAAGCTATTAAGTTTAATAATGCTGAAAGGTTGATTATACTGTTATGTTTAATAATTTTATTCTTGGTAGTATATAATACAACTTCTCCGTACACTTTATGTAGTGAGTTCAATCTGGACACCTATATATTGTGGTGATTTATTTGTTGTACATATTTGGATATATATTGAATCCATATAGTTTTGATTTGTATAACACATATTGCCGTTTTGATATGAGACAAAATTTGGCTGTGCGTTCGCTATCCCTGCCATAAAACACCCCATGCAGTATAGGGTATAAATATAAATTACGGAATTTGAATATGATACGAACGGGTTCGGTGACCCTGGTTTGAAGTAGTTGAAAAACATGTCAACGAATAACTGCATTGTTATGAGATTTGAGTTTTGATATTGCGATGGTATTCCATTATTAGAGCAATTTGTGCAATTATTTTGGAACAACGAATTCGCAGTGGGTATTATGCATTGGTAACAACCATTTCCGCAAGAACCGCATCCCGGAGTATAAAACGAAAGAATCTGAGTTGGGATGTAGGAAATCCCATTCGATGTTGATATAGTTATTATGATTGTCCATGTTAATGTTAATACTTCATCGGAATTTTTAGTTATAGTTAAGTTTGCAGTAGCTATAGGGATATTATACCCTGCACTTTTCGTAATTAACTGTTCATTTGTTGCAGTATATGAACTATTGCTGTCATCGATAGCGATAAATGATATTATTACTGAATTATTTGTTGCGGAGATAAGAGGGGGTTCTATTAGAGGCACAGTAATTGTCTGTCCTGTTGATGTAGTTATAACAATTCCTGATGATAATGCAGTAGCTCCATTATATGGTACACCTTTCATATATGTTGCGAACGCATTAATTAAGTATGCTAGTCCGGTTATGGCGTTTTTTGCGGTTAATTGATATCCCTCAATGTTTGGGGCGTTACGCTTTAAGACTTTAATTACCAAAAACCCGCTTACCTTAGCTTTAACTTTAAGGAACCTGTCGTACTGCATGTTATAATTTTTGTCAATAAGTTTATTAAGGTTATGCTACGGTGCAGATGAGCTTGAATATAAAGATACTGATGCGTCTACCGTATCTTGTTGTGTATATTATGTTGGTGCAGATGAGCTTGAATATAAAGATACTGATGCGTCTACCGTATCTTGTTGTGTATATTATGTTGGTGCAGATGAGCTTGAATATAAAGATATTGATGCGTTTACTGTATCATTCATAACGTTTCCTATCTCTAAGCATATTTGTACGTTACTTTCAATTCCGTCATTTATCGCACCGTTAATGTTGCCGGTAGGTACATTATTTGTCGGTGATGGACATAATGGTATTCCGGGCAAATACGTTTTTACAGATATTCCTCCTGAGAAACTCACGTCAATGCTGTCATTTTCGTTTATTTCAGTTAATATTAGTTTTCCGTAAGGTAATACATATACTTTGTCTGTCTCACTAAATAAGATGAATTCTTTAGGTATTTGTATAATATATCCATTTATATTCAATTGGTCAACCGTAGTTGAGAAATTCGGATATGGTGATGCTATTTTATTACTAATTACCGGTATCGTTGTCAATAATTCTTCATCTGTCTCTTTTACACCAACTACATATTTCTCAAACGTTTTTGCCGATTTCAGTTGTACGACTGCACGAGATGGCTGAGTTATTATAGGTGGTACATAGGCTGACATAGTGGAGTGGAACGGGTGCGGTATGCTGATATTTTTAGCTATATCGGACTTAGGTGGTGGTGTCAATTTTTTCCTTGAGGGCGGGTCGTTTCCGGCAAGTTCAGGGAAGAACGAACTTATTGCGGACTCTACCACCATTGATGTTAATCCTGCAATGAACGGAGACCCTATCTTTAACAATATCGGTAAAAACGCCTTTTTTGTACCTGCACTTATAGCCATATTTTCTGCAAGCCTGTCTAGGGACTTCATTTCTTCGAAGAATAAATTATAAGCTATCAACCTCGGTAGTACTGATGTAACTTTAGTTGCTACATATTTCGATACATCCTCGGGTACATATAATAAATCGTTAAATATATTGGTTACATAATCTACGGCATCATTAAATAGATGCTCAACACCTTGTACAAATGACACCAGTGTGTTAAATATGTCATCAGCTACCGCAACTAATCCGTTCCATATAATCGAAAAAAATGCTTTGATGTCCGCATAAATATCACTTAATATCGCAGGTAGCTGTGCCAGTGCTGACCCTATTTCTCTAAGTCCGTTATATAACCATTCTCCTACTCCATGCAATGCATCTCCGATATGCACTATCCCGCTCCATATCCATTTACCAACAAATTCGAACGCATTTGCGATTCTTTGAAACGCACCATATATGGCACTAGCAACGATGTGATAAGCCTGATATAAGAACGAACCTAATGATGTTGCAAATGATACTAAACCGTGCCATATTGCCCCTCCCAACTGTCCGAACACGTTCGCTATATCGTTTCCTATCGACATGAGACCGTTATACATCCCTTGTCCTATATTCGCAATCGCATTTACTACTCCTTGTACTGCGTTCTGTACACCGTTAACTATGTTTGAGCCGAAGTTCACTACTCCGCTGAAGACATCACTGACTCCACTGAAAAAGTTAGTAACATCTTGCTCTATTCCGCTGAGGAAACTCATACTAATTTTATATACTCCGGTTCAAAATAAAAAAATATGGGAAAAGTTAGAGTCAGAGATGAGGTAAAAGTAACTATTATTAAGAAAGACGATTTAAAAAATAAACCTAATAAAAAATAAGGTTGAATATTTTTTCATAAATTTTTTCAGGACTAAATTTTTCTCTTGCCACTTTTTTTACTTTCTCGGACAGTTCTTTATACTCCTTCTCAGACATCGATAATGCGTGCTTTATAGCATTTATAACGTCTTCATATTCATATTCAAACCAATCCTCTCTTTTCTTATAAGCTGGTATAGGTATACCTTCAGCATATTCTGCAAATGCATGACCGTTTACGAATATCGGTACCGTACCCGCTACCATTGATTCAAGCACCGGTAACCCGAACCCTTCAGTATGGGATAAAGCTAGGTAAAAGCGTGATTCGGCTATTAGCCTATACAGTTTAATCCTTGGTAATGACATAAATTTGATGCACCACTCCTCTCCGTTGCATTCGTTGCTTATTTCGATGTACTTTAGTCCCAACTCTTTTACTGCTCTCCTTGCTACCGTCAAACCTTTATGGTCGTCTTTAGTATTATAGCCAATCGTGATAACGTCATATTTTTTCTCCTTTATGCGGTCGACCACCCGTATTTCTTCCGGGTCATAGGGATGCGGTACTACTTCTATGTGTTTGAATAGGTTCGAGAACAGTTTAGCGTTATAATTTGACGTGGTAATTAATAAGTGGTCTGTCTTTTCTTCTGCGTCGTTAATGTACTGGTATGGTGAGTCTCCTCTAATTATACTGTGTGGTGACTCCGTGTCATCGATATTTTTACATTGTAACCACCATAAGTTCACATCAATAAACTCTATATCTCCGTTACATCCTATTTTCTGCAACACAATATCCCTGCTCCTGGTCTTTAACCAGTTATAAAACTGGGTAGCAACAATGTCAAAACTACAATTGATACATTGCTTAGAAACTATCATATTTATCACTTTCATGTACAGTATTTCGACCCGTAGATAATTACCTCCTTTAGATATTCAGCTTTTCTCAAAAACGTCACGACATATATCATTTTTTCTCACAAACTAAGGTAGCGTTCTCCGGTAATTTTTCACTTATAAATATATAACCTGGCACTTCGAGTGGTGAGATTTCTTTTACCCTAATTTTTGATATTATAATCATATGTATGGTTCTCCTGTTGGTTCATTTAAATTTTTTTCCCCAGTTGAATGGGTATTTGGGGTGAACAAATAGAACCCTTTTGAATGTATTTTATATTATGAATTGGAAAGTTATTAAAAGAGAGTTATTTATGACTATGGAGGGGCTTGAGAAGGTAGGACGTGATAGTTTTCTGTTTGAACAATGCAGGATGAAGCACTCATTAATTATAGTTACAGTCTCGGGGTCACTTTCAATCACGTTATCTTCTTTCCTTTAATCCACAACTTATTTATATCCACGTTTTTATTTTTTTAACACATGAAAGTCACTTTAGTCCGTGATTTTAAGGATACGAGTTTCGGGAGACAAGCAAGGTTGTTAGAGAAGGGTCTGAAAGAGTTAGGGCATGACGTAGTCTCTTTTGATAAGGATAAGAGCATAAAAGCTAACTTGCCTTCGGGGTCTGACGATTATATTTATTACACGATTTTTGATACTAACCTGTTCTGGAAGGGGGTACCCGACTACGGTAAGAATATAGTTTTCGAAGTCTCCGATACTGACGCTTTGTCTCATTTAGCGTTGTATTTCTTCAGACAGCAACCCGTAGATGAAATAGTTGTACCATCTAACTGGTCTAAACAGGGGTTTTTTGCATCCGGTGTAGCTGTACCCCAACCCATCCATGTTATCCCCCACGCCTTAAATCCCGATATGTTTTATTACCCCCCTAAGGAAATGCCCCACCCTTGCGTCCTCGCAATTTTACCTCACTCTTGGGAAAGAAAAGGAGGGGACATAGTAGTTAAGGTGTTCCGTGAGTTGATGGACTCGGGTTACCGTTTCTATCACCTCATCTTGGTTTCCAATATGCTTGAAGAAAGAATCAAGGGAATGAACGTCATAAAGACTCATTTGCCCGACCCGGACTATTACAGCATCTTTGCCGGGTGCGATATCTTATTTTACCCCGTCCGCGGTGGTGCATTCGAGATACCCGTGATTGAGGCACTTGCTTTAGGTCTCGACGTCGTAGTAACGGAACAGGGTGCATGGAGTGAATGGGTATTGAACCCAAATGACGTTTATTGGATTAAAGTGGCTAAAAAAGTCAAACTGTGGCACACTAATCTGTACCACGTCGGCTATTTCCTTGACCCAGACCCCGAAGACGCATACCGGAAACTTGTGATAACGTTGTCTAACTGGAGCGTTGATAAGAAAAAAGAGAACTTAGAAAACCGTGCGGTGCTTTATAAGGAAAGGTATAACTACTTACGCATCGCAGAAGAATGGGAAAAAAAGGTGTTGTGACCCACCATGAGTGCCGAAATTTTCTATATAATTTCGAGTTCATTTTATGTTGTTACCATAGTATACACGTTATATAGACTTAAAAAGGTTATTGATGTACAACGTGAACAAGACATAAGAAAACAGTTTATCGAGTACGTGCATTCTGAGGAATTCCGGAATTTACTTATCGAGGCGATAAACCAGAGTGATATAAACCAGAAGTTGAACGTAATCGTCCTAGCTCTTTGCACTCATGTACCGGAGCTGAAAAAATCGAAACTGTGTCAAGAAGGGATATAAAAAAAAGTCGTTTACTTTTCTTAGAGACCTAAGTAGCTTAGGAACGAACCTACGAATGGTAAACCGCTTGCGAACTTGGTTACTACACCTACTATTATGCCCGCTACGGCTAATGCTACAAACAAATCTGCATTGTTCGCTATGAAGTTTGCTACTCCTGCTAGGAAGTTGGTTATGGCTGTTACGATGCCTGTTACTAATGAGGTTAGGCTTGAGGCTATACTGCTATAGGACATCCGGCTGACCCCGTAATTAGAATTCGTGCTGTATATATTATTTGTATTGGATACAACAGCTTCGTTATATTTAAAATGCCTAATGGATACATTAAATATTATGATAAAGGCTTACGTCCCGTGTGAAAACTGCAGTTACTACCAAGTAGCCCTTTATGAAGGTTACCAAGTCACTCACAACGTGTTTGAAGCTGACGTCTGCATCGATGACCCCATTAGATTTCTGAAGAGATTTAGGTATGTTGATGACATAAACTGTATACTTTGGGGTGATACTGTTTATGATGTATGGCATTATGTCGGAGAATTAAGGCGTTATGAGAACTTCGTAGTACCGTCTTATTGGAACTACTTAATGTTTCACCAAATAGACTTAACACCTAAAGCAGTGATAAAAAGGCATATCAGACCCATTCTCCCTAACGTGAAGAAGGATAAGCTCTTCATCACGCTGGGAGAGTCCCGCTTTTTCGATAGGAAGAACTTGACCTTAATAGATAATATAACCAGACAATTCGGCATCAGGAGTAAGACCATCATCGTGGGAAACATGGGTAACCCGGACTTCCCTACTTTTAGTTTGACGGAGGAGGCTAAGTACACGCTTTATGCCAGGGCTAAGTTCTTCCTCGCGTTAAGCAAGAGCGAGGGCTTCGGGTTGCCACCCATTGAGGCTATGGCTGTCGGTGTCGTCCCTATCTATTTGAATGCACACGGCTACAAGGAGAACCTCGTTGGTATACCTATAGACCCTATTGATGAGTATACCGAATGTGTTAATGAAGACCACTGTTTCCGTGTGTGGGAGCTGTCAAAACACGAGTTACGCTACGAAATACAGCACGTGTTAACGATGCCAAAGGATGAGTATGAAGATTTAAGTGAGAGAGCGAAAAATAAAGCTAGAGAGTATTATGCCCCAGTGGAACCCTTCGATATTCGTGAAGCTCTTAGACTACGCGAAAAAGAACGGGATAGAGAGGCGTTATAATACCTACTACATCAAAGGAGTCGCTTTAGTCCAGTGTAACCAAGTCTCAATTAACGTGACTGTAGCCAAAGACCACCTCCACATGTTTTATGACCCCGTCGTAAATGCGTATTTCGCTTACAGTATGCCCTTCTTTTACCAGTACCCTAATGCACAGCAACTGTTTAACGAGGGCAAAAAGCTCTGTTCTGAACTGGAGAAGATGGCTCCGGGAGTTATAGTCTCCCCTCCTTCTCCTCCCCCTAAAAACGCCGATTCCGAACTGGACAGGATAATACTTTCCCTCTCGTTAAGGAACGATAAGGTCTTGATGAAAGGTTCGGAATACTATAAAGCAAAGGACTATGTTAAGTCAAGGTACCCCGAGTGTTACGAGGTTGTTAAGTATTTCGGGGTCAAGAAGGAGACCGTTAAATTTATGGAGGCTTTTTTCGCTAAGCAGTGGGACATAGCCGAAAACGTACTTACGTTGCTGGCAATGGACTGTGCCGACCCCGAATGTGTTGTGAAAATAGGAAAGTTTATTGACCAGTGCAGAAAAGTTATAGTTAATAGAGAGGTGAGGGAATAGAATGGAAAGTTATGAGTTAGCCAAGAAGGTTTACGACGAGTTTAGTGAGTCAGGGAAGTCCTATATCTGTTTGAATGGTTCCGACTACGAGTTCCTTAATTCCTATAATAAGAAATATGAGCTTTGCACAGACACGTTTTATGTTGTCCTCGCATACTTAAAAATTTACGACCCCAAGACCGTCTTCGTACCCCAGTTGTTGACTAGGTTAGGCTATTCGTCCGCAAGCATGATAGAAGTAAAACCGCCTTTCTCCCTATTTAATAACGCGGTCTTCGTGTGGCTGGGCAGAGAGCTGTTCTTCCGTGATGAAGCCGAAGTCGTCAAGACGAAAACGGGTTATAACGACAACGGTGAACCCGTTGTAAAAGTGTTGGTCAAACACGACATGAACCCTATGTCGCTTGAGGCAATCTCCTGGTGTCTTAAACTCGCGTTTATGTACAACAAACCCATCCCGTGCGGTATATACGGGGTGCTTTACGAGTGAGCCTGTGCCTTAGGGAAATAGGGAACAAGAAAGTACTTTACATCCCTAAAGCACTCGAAGATAACTTTGTAGAAGGACGCGTTTACCCCGTTATAGTCAACAACAAAATCGTAGGACTTAAGTGCATACGCACAGCGAAACGTAAAGTCCTTTATATCCCGTCGCAACTGGAGGACTTGTTCCATGATGGCTGTTATTCGTTCGCATATATCAGGGCTTAATATAGCCGTATCAGTGAACAACTGCTAATCGCACAACTTCAGTTTCAGGACTTTCACCCTTTTTGTAGGTTGCGGGTACTCCATAAAGAGCTTCTTTGCGAACTCCCTGGGAGTTATCTTGCCGGAGTCCAGCTCGTCCAGTAACAAGAGCAGTCTCTCCTTAGTCCTCGGCACCACCCTAGTCCTGTCTAATAGAATATACGCAACCCTCACTGCTTGAGGGATTGAGTACTTCCGTGAGTTTGCTAATAATAAAAACACGCACCTAATAAACTGCGTTTTTGTTAACACCATACGGTATTTTCTGTATCCAAATATTTATATATTACTTTCCGCAGATACACACGTGATAATGTATGGCTGGGCGTCAGGCACACAGGAAGTTCTATGTCCGCAACGATACACCTACAAAGTATAAAGGCAAACTCTACGGTATATTCGTGAACTACATGGGAGAAAAGTATGCTGGCGAATTAGTAGAACAAATGTACTCAAATTATAAAGACGTATTCGAGCAAATTTATACTAAAATCCACAACGACTTGAGACCGAAACTTGTTGAGTACGCCGGTAGCGGTGCTATGTTCCCGTTATGGCAAATCATTAATGAGGCTATTTATGCCGTATATCTGACACACAAAGAAACCGCATCATTCTTAGTTAACAAGTACTTATCAAGAGGTATCCCCGCGAACATAACCAAGAAGATACTTGCCGACGTCGGCAACGAGCTGAAAGAACTCGTGCCAGCTGTTGCCGAACAGATAGGTGGCGTTACTTTGGACGAGACTAATGTAGTTACTACAGTTGATGCTATCGTAACAAAGATGCCATCATTGCCGAACAGCTATGCCGGTGTCTTAATGAAGACCAAAGTACCGTCTGCTACACCACACTATGCCGGTACTAAGACGTTCTCCGATATGAACAGTGCGTATAAAGCACTAGAAGATATTGAAAAAGGTTTATGAGGTGATGGTAGGTGGCGAGGAGGAACAGGAGGTTAAGTTCCGCATCCGTATACAGGTATTACCTCAAGAGGTATACAATGAACCTAGGGACAGCCGGTCACATGCTAGCTAAAGAAGTCGCGATAAACCCAGAAGCAATGAGAGCTGTAGCCAGACTGTCTGAACAGGAAACTTACAACTGGATAACCGACTACGCACCTTCACACCTCGCTAAAGAAATAGTTAAAAATATCACAGAAAAGTACGGGATTCCCGGAACATTTCAAGGGCTCTTAATGGCATATGCCGAGAAAGTGCTCGCTAACTACATCCTCGATTATAAGGGCGAATCACTAACAGAAATGCACCAGAACTTCTTATGGACAATCATGATGAGGTCTAAAGCCGGGACTATTACCGGCACTAGCGGGTACATCTACACGTTCATAGGGAAGGACAGGAAGCCGAGAATAATAGACATGTCAAAAATACTCACGGAGATAGAAAACGAGTTAATGAAAACATTAAAGTAACCTTTTTTTATTTTGTATCCACTTGTTAAGATATGGATAAAGTCAAATTAAAGGGGTCTGTAGCTTATGTGTATAAAGTCTTTATTGAGTCGTTAAAAAAAGCCGGGATAGAGACTGTCAGCGGGGCTTTGTCGGAAAATGCAGTCGCTATCGGTGTGCCTTTCGATAAATTCGCCGAAATAATAACGGCAGAAGTCAACAAAGAGGTATGGGGACAAAAAATAAAGAACGGGAAGCTCTTCCTTGTAGGTATGAAAGAGTTAGTTGATGAAGACGTGAAGGTCGTGAACGCGAAAATCCTCTCTAAGTTGAAAAAGTTAGGTATTGACGCCGAAGCTTATATTACCGATGATGGTGACGCCGTTGTCATGGTATCTCTTGTTGACGTAATACTTAGAATCTTAGAAAAGACGCTCCAGGAGACTAAAGCGAGAGCGGGGAACCACATGAGGGCTTTGAGGGTCAAGTTCGGGAACGATGACGAATATGCGTATATTGTAATTTATACTAAGAGTTCACAAAAAGACACAGTTTTGAGCAAAATAGAGGAGGTGTTAAAGGGTGAGTGAGGACTTAGCAAAGAAAGTGGAAGAACTGGAGAAGAAAGTCCAAGAGCTGACCGAACAACTCCAGAAGACTAAAGAAGCCGTGAAGACCGTTGCCGGTATCTTGGACAACCACCTTAAGGGACAATGGACGTTAGAGGACATAAAGACGGCATTAAACCACATCAATGATATGGTTCAACTTTTAATACAAGCTGGTATAATACACCCCGGTGGTGAAGGGGGAGGGAACATGTTACAGGTGCTTTTAGCACAACAAATGTTAGCCCAAAAACAGACACAAAACGAAGTCGAAGTAGAGCCGTTGAAAAAGAAGAGCAAGAAAAAACTGAAAAAGTTCCTTGAAGAAGAAGAGTGAATTAGATTATGTCCCGCACCGCTTTTTTAGCTTTCCTTTCTAGTTCTCCAGACCAGAACTCCTTGTAACTCGATAACATTTCGCGTAATATGTATAACCCGTTTATTACATATGCCGGACTCCCTTCTTCCGTATACTTCCTAATTTCTACTGCGTTGTTTTCGTCCTTACCAATGTACAGTTTCCCGTTCTTAATGATAATCAAATTCATATCGTCATCAACAATTATGCCCGTAACATATGTTACGTCCTTAGGTAGCTGACTTTCTACCTGGTTTATCAAGTCTTCCAGGTATTTTTCTGTACCCGTTTTATCGTTTGCCTGTG
>Ga0080003_1000683_pt1 | contig 21032 bp, 20 predicted proteins | sample JossMetagenome_FD_69206 | JGI IMG/M metagenome (GOLD analysis project Ga0080003, IMG submission 69206) | Hot spring microbial communities from Joseph's Coat, Yellowstone National Park, USA - JC2_E (SPADES assembly) (version 2) | ecosystem: Environmental > Aquatic > Thermal springs > Hot (42-90C)...
AATTTGAATATTGGTATCCAGTTGATTTAAGAAGCTCTGGAAAAGATTTAATTCCAAATCATCTATCATTCTTTATATTTCATCATGTTGCAATATTTGATAAAAAATATTGGCCAAGAGGCATTGCTATAAATGGATATGCTGTAGATGCATTGGGAAGAAAAATGTCTAAATATTTGGGAAATTACATATCAATAAGAGATGCTTTAAGAAAGTATTCTGCAGATATATTGAGATTTATTATTGCAAGGTCGGCAAATTCATCTTATGATGATGCAAAAATAGATTTAGATAAATCAGAATTTGTAATAAAATATTTAATATCATTTTATAATTATTCAATAGAAAATTACAATAAATATCAGAAATATGAAAAAAGCTATATTGATCTATGGTTTGAAAATAAATTAAATAAATTAGCAAAAGAAATTGGAGATGAATATGAGAAACTAAATTATATGAATGTTGTTAATAATATATTTGAATTGGATAATTCTTTTGAATGGTATTTAAAGAGAGCTTCTGGTAAGATAAATGGAGAAGTTATAAATAAATATATTGAATATAAGGCAATATTTTTATATCCAATTGTTCCTCACATTATTTCTGAAATATTTGAAAAAATTGGTTTGGATCCATTTAATATAAGATATCCAGAAAATTTAAGTTATACAGATGAATATGAAAAATATGAAAAATATGTAAAATCCGTAAGAGATGATTTAATAAAATTAAAAATATTGATGAATAATAAAAAAGATAAAGTAAAAATAATAATTGCAAGTAAGGAAAAGTATGAATTATTTAATAAATTAAAAAATAATAGGGACAAGATTGATGAATTTTTAAAAGATTATCAAAACTATAAGGATATATTATTGTTTGTAAAGAAAAATATATATATACTTGATGAATTTTTTGATAGAGAAAAAGAATATGAACTATTAAATTCTTCTATTGATTTATTTAAATCTGAATTAAATGTTAAAGATATAATTATAGAATATGAAGAAGAATCAAAAGAATCTAAGAAAAATAGGGCAATGCCATATAAACCAGCTATTGCATTTTTCGAATAATAAGATTTATATTTTATGACTTATTAATTATATTATATGGCACTGGGTTTATTTAAGAATAAGAAGAAAAATGAAGAAGATTTTTATGGAGATCTAGATAATTTAAAAAACCAACTCGGGGGTGTAGGCGGTATGTCAACAGATATGGGTAATAATTACGGTATGTCTGGAACTGGCCAGAATCTTTATGATTATAACACAAACCCGGGTAGTTTTGGAGGATTTGGAAATCAAAACCAACAACCAACATTTGGAAATCAAGGATTTGCTCAACAACCCACAGGTATAGGCCAACAAACTAATTTTGGCGCAGTCCAAGGTATTACTAGCCAACAACCAACATTTGGAAATCAAGGATTTGCTCAACAACAATCACAATTACAAGAAACTAAACCTCTATTGAAGGAAAAACTTAAAGAAAAAGTTCATAAACAATATTTAAAAGAGGAAAAACCATTAGAAGTAAGAAAAGAATTGTTAATAAAGATAGAGGATTATAAAAGGGTTAGAGAGTTATTACAACAATTAAAGGAAAAGATGTCTGAGGTAGAAAGGATAGTTACTGAATTAAAGGAAGATGAAAACAAGAGATTAGACACTGTAAGAGGATTAAAAGAAAAATTGGAAGAATCAAAAAGCAATATAAACAGTGTGTTAGATATATTTAGGTAAAATGGAGAGCGCCGGTAGTCTAGTGGTAGGACGTAGGCCTGCCTAGCCTACGACCCGGGTTCGAATCCCGGCCGGCGCATAAAATGATTCATACAATGTCCACAGATAATCTATATGTTGAAATAAAATCTGAGAAAGATTTATTAGGAGTAATTAAGAGAGTAAAGAAAAATATATATTTGCAACTATATGATGTATTACATGATATAAAAGATCATGAAGTTAAAAGTCAGAGATTAGATAAACTATTAGAAAATATAAAATCTATAAAAGATATAATAGATGAACTATTAAATTCATTACCAGAAACAAAAAAGATAGAAGAATTATATAAAGAAATTAATTCTGAAGAATTAAATAAAGTGGAAATTACAGAAAAAAAGAAAGTAAGAAAGAAACCAAAGGTTGAAGTAATAAAAGAAGAAAATAAGGAAGATAATAATCAAATTGGAAAAGAATTAGATGATATATCTTCTGAATTAGAAGAATTAAAGGAAGAATTGAAAAGACTAATCGAGTCTTAATACTTGTCCAGTTTTTTCATCATATTTATAGATAATTTTCTTTCCGTTTAATTTTAATTCTATTTTATCTTTGTATATATCTATTTCATCAAAATCATCCAATATATAGGTATTTTCATTTTTTTCTTCAATATCTTTTCTTATATTTTCCATTTCTTCTTCATATCTTTGACTGAAATGTGTTAATAATAATATTTTACTGTTACTTCTGTTAAACATTTCTCTAACTTCCAAAAAATCCATATGCATATTTTTCTTTGCTAGATCTGGTTGGAAAAAATATGTGGATTCAGATATTAATATTGTACTATTCTTTGCAAAATCAATTAATTTATCAAGAAATATTGTATCTGTAATATATGTAATTTTAATTCCTTTCTTTATATATCCGACATCTTTATAAGATATTATTTTACCATCTATTTCTATTTCTTTTCCTTCCTTTAGTTTTTTAATTAATTCTTTATTTTTTATATTATATTTCTTTAGAAGATCTTTATCTAGTTTAATATAGTCTTTTTCTATAATATAATATGAATAAGAAATTGTAGAATGTTTTGTCTTTATTCCATATATTTGGAAATCTTCATCATCAACTATTAGATCATCTTTTGCTTCTATTATATTTATATCAAAGTTTATTGGAATTATAAAATCTTCAATTATTCTTTTCAAATTTTCTATATTTTCTTTTGGGATTATTATATTTAATCTTTTTTTATAATTCATACTAGATAGACTTTGAAAAATACCTGGTAATCCTAAAACATGATCTCCATGCCAATGTGTAATTAATATATAATCTATATCTGTTGGTGAGATTTTCATTATTCTTAATTGTCTTTGTACACTCTCTCCGCAATCCAATAAAATCCCCCTCTTATTGAATTTTATAAATATTCCTGGATGATTTCTACTTTTAGTAGGCATTGAGGATGAAGTTCCCAATATTACTATTTTTTTCATCATTAAACCTTCCAATTCATCTTTGGAGCTTTTTCAAATATTCCATAATATATTATATCATATATTATTATTATTTCATATAATGGTATATATAATATTGAAAATAATATAAATAAAGGAAAATTATATAACTTTCTTCTCTTTATTGAAATTAATAAATATATATAAGCGGAAGTTATTATTGTATATAATAAAGGTAGATATAGAATGTAAAATACTTTGAAAATAGATGATGGACTTAATATTATTAAATATATAAAGCTAATATTTTTAGATAAGTTTTCATATATATTTATAGCAATTTGATATAAGAAAGAGACCGGCAAGTAAATATATATGTAAGTCCATATTAAGTATGGTAAATACAAAAGTAGAAGTATCAACATAAAAGTTAACAAATTGTGTATAAAGAAATCTGCCATGTAGTCTAGATGATTTAGTATTACTTCTATAAGTCCAAAACTCCATCTCTTTCTTTGTTCAATCCATTGTCTTAAACCTTTTAATGGTTCAATTAGCAATTTTATATCTTTTGACATATAATACTTATACCCTCTTTTTCCAGCTTTCATAGCAAAATCTACATCTTCTACATATACCCTAGAATACCCCCCGACATCATTCCATACACTTTTTTTAGTTGCAAATCCACTCCCATTTAAGAATAACGGTTTTTTTGTTTTATTTAATATAGGGTCAATAATGTCAAAATATGAAGAAAATTCTATGAACATAAGATAACCTAGCCAGCCTTTTCTAATTATTTCTTTATAGAATTCTATTATATCATATTCTTTTAATTCTTCAACAATTCCCTTTATATTAATATAATTAATAATAGTATCTGAATCAAAGAAAAATAAAATTTCTCCAGAAGATATTTTTACAGCATCGTTAGTTGCAGAAACCTTCCCTCTTCTATCTTTTGATATAACTAATGTTATATTCCTATATTTATTTTTTAGTTCCATTAATTTATTTAGGAAATCGTCTTCTGGAGAGTCTATTGATATTATTATTTCTTTTAGATTATTTGGATAAGGATCTTTTAATATTTTTTGAATATTAGTTTCCAAATATTTACTTTTTTTATAAATAGGAAATATAATTGATATTTTTGGAAGATCCATAAAAATTATATTTGATATTAATATTATTAAAAATAGTGATGAAGGTCAGAGTTGACTGATACATGATGATATTCAGATACCTCTGATATTTTCTACTTTTTCTATTATTGAATATATAAAGAAGAAATATAATGAAACTATTGCAAATATTGCTATATCAATCAAAGATGGTATTATAAACTGAACAATTTCTCTTAAATATCCAACTAGAAATATAGATGCTATAAATGTTGATAGAAATATTGATATATAATATTCTTTTGTTTTTGTTATATTTAAGGAGAATACTTTTTCATAGTGGATATATAGTATTCCTTGTGTTGCTATTAAGAATAATATTATTATATAGCTATTATCATTGGTAGCTAGAGAGACTATTGTGGAAGTAAGTCCGATAAATATAATATTTCTTATTATTTCTATTTTTGTATATCTATCAAATATCTTAACCTTCATTTTCTTTAACATTTTTTTATCCTTAACATTTGATGAGCCTATATATAATGAATTGATTGTTTCAATTGTTAAATTTAATAATAATAATTGTAAAGCTTGTAGAAATATTTGATTGTATATAAAAAATCCAATTGAAATAAATAGAAATATCCCAAGTAGTTCAGATAATAATACTAAGATATATACTTTTAGATTGTATATAATTCTTTTTCCTTCCATAATTAGTTTTGTTATATTATCTATTCCTTTATCCATCAATATAACATTTGCAGAATCCTTTGCTATATCTGTTGCATTATAAAATGAAACACCAACATTAGATATTTTCAATGCTATGGCATCATTTGTACCATCTCCAACAAATAATACTTTATGACCTCTATCTTTTAATGTTTTTATTATTCTATATTTATCTAAAGGATCTGCATTTACTATAACATGATGATCTTTTAATAACCTATATAGATAATCTTCATTCAATTTTTTTATTTCATTTGCATCTACTATTTTATAATCTAACTTTAATAATCTCAATATTCCAGAGGTATGATCTTTATTATCTCCAGTTACTATATATATTTTTATATCGAGATCTTCTAATTCTTTTATATATTTTAAAATCCCCTCTCTTATTTTGTCCTTTATAAATAATAATCCCAGGAATATTATATCTTTTTCAAGTTCTTTGTTATCTTCTATTTCTTTAATACCAATTGCTAATATTTTATAACCCTTTTTTCCATATTTTTTTTCAATTTTCTCAATTTTTTCTCTATATTTATCTATTTTAAATATCTTATTATTTATTATTATATATTTTGAGATAGATAAAAGGGACGATGGAGATCCCTTTATTATTGCATATTTCTTTTCATTATATTTTACTATTACAGAAGATCTCTTTCTATAAGGATCAAAATAATTTACTGAATATCTTTCTAAAAATTTAGAAGTCTTCAAATATTTTGTCAATTTATATATTGATAAATTTATAGGATCTCCAATATTTTTTTCTATATCTATTGTTAAATAGTCTTCTATTGAATTATACAAAAATATTAAGAATTCTTTTATATCATCAATATTTATTATTTTTTTATTAAACATTATTTCTGCCCTATCTTGATAATATTTTACATTATAAAGTTTACCATTATAAAAAAATTTATTTATAATTAATTCATTATATGTAATTGTACCAGTTTTATCTAAAACAACTGTATCAATATTGCTAATATCTTCTAATATGTTAGGATCTTTTACATATATATGATCTTTTTCCAATTTTTGGCCACTTATTGTATATATTAATACTAGTGCTGCAGGCAATCCTTCCGGTATTACTACAATAGCTAAAGCTATTACGAATATTATTAGCTGGTATAAATTTAATATATTTTTGATCAATAATATTACAAAAGATATAATTACAATTATTGATATAATTATTATCATGTAATATGAGAATTTATCTAATTCTTCCTGTAAGAGAGATTTGTTTCTCTTTTGTTTGCTTATATTTTTGTATATATTTCCATAATATGTATTATTTCCAGTTTCAACTACAACACCAACTGCAATTCCCTTTATTATATAACTATTTTGAAATATCATATTTTTTCTTTCCTTTATTGGAATATCTTTTGGTAATATAGTATTATATTTTTTTACAGGCTCAGATTCACCAGTTAAAGAGCTTTCATCAACTTCTAGATCAATAGATTCTATTATTCTTATATCAGCAGGAGCTCTCTGTCCATATTTCAATACAATAATATCCCCCGGAACAATTTTTGATGATTTTATATATTTATATTTTCCATTTCTAATAACTAAAACATTACTTTCTATATTTTCTTCTAGGGATTTTATTATTTTTTCAGATTTTTTATCATGTAAGTAATCTGATATTATATACAATATTAGAAATAATGTTATTACAGATCCTTCAGTAATACCACCAAAAATAATTGATAATATATCTGCAACAAAAAATAATAATAAGAATGGATTTTTTAAATATTCAATTATAATTTCTATAAAATTCCTTTTTTCTAATCTTATTTTATTTTCTCCATATATTTTTAACCTCTTTTCAGCTTCATAATCATCTAAACCTTTATTTGATGTATTTAATTTTTTTAATACTTCTTCAATAGGTAAAGAATGCCACATTATAAATTCTTATAAATTTACGAATTTTATAAATTATAAAATGTTGGTTATAAATTTAAAATCTTATATAGAAACAATTGGAAAAAGAGGGTTGAAATTATTAGAAGCTGCTGAAAAAGTCTCTGAAGAATATAATATTGATATAGGAATTGCTCCGCAATCTACTGATATATATTTATTATCAAAAAATGCAAAGAAAGTAAAAATATTTGCACAACATATAGATCCAATTGAACCAGGTGCATATACAGGATTCATATTACCAGAAGCCATAAAAGAGGCTGGTGCTGTTGGAACCTTAATAAATCATTCAGAAAAACCAATGAAAATTATAGATATAGAAAAGGCAATAAATATAGCAAAAAGGTTGGGTTTAATTACTATAGTATGTGCAAATGATAATTTTGTGGGAGCTGCAGTTGCAAAATTGAATCCAGATTATGTTGCTGTAGAACCACCAGAATTGATAGGAACTGGAATTTCTGTATCGACTGCAAGACCAGAAATAGTAATAAATTCTGTTAAGATGATTAAAGAAATTAATTCAAATATTAAAGTATTGGTTGGAGCTGGTATAAGTAATAAAGAGGATGTAAAAAAAGCATTGGAATTTGGTGCTGAGGGGGTGTTATTATCCTCTGCAGTTACTAAAGCCAATAATTTTTATGAAAAAATAAAAGAATTGGCCGAAGGTTTTATAAGATAATTTTTAAATATATTTTAATTTTGACCATGCCAAAATTAAAAGGTTTTTAGAAAAAGTATTACTATGATGGAATACATACCAAGGGTATTATTAAATGAAATTATAAGGTATATTGATAGAAGGGAAATTATAGCAATTAAAGGACCAAGACAGTCTGGAAAGACAACATTATTAAAAAACAACTATTTATAGTTAAAAAATATTATAATAAACAATTCTTTATTTAGCCATTAAATAAAAATAATTCTTATTTTGTTATATGTAATACAAAAAGCCATAATATATAAACTTATACGTTAAAATATATTGTCGTTCTGATATAATTTATCTCTAATTGTTCTGAATGTTTTAGATAATGATTCGCTCAATTTATGCATGTAGTAGTCTCTAATTCCTAGAAGACTTTTATAAAATTGTTCTCTATTTTTTGTTGGATCTTCTAATAGATTTTCAACCATATTCATGAGATAGTTAGACATTTTTTGAAGTATATCGTTGTAATCTTTAAGAGAATTCTTTTCTTTACTCTCTAATTCCTTAACCACTTTTTTTAGAAAGGCTGTATAAATTGTATAAAATGTATCTATATCTCTTAGATCACTTGTAAAATCTATTATATGATTGACTTTTTTGTTGTAATCTAGTTCTTTGGGATCTAATTTTTTTATATATTCACTAATGCTTCCTACTATACCAGCCATAAAGTAATTATCAAACATATGAAATCTAATTTGGTCTGCATAATATGTATACTCTCCAAGTTTTTTGTCTACTCCAAGTTCTGCTTCTACATAATTTAATAAAGTACTATTATTAGATATTGTCCATTTCTTCATAAATCTAAGTAAAGAATCTAATGAATCTAGTGCTTTTGGAGCATTTTTGCTTAATATATTCCTAGCTTCTTCTATTGTTTGATGAAGATACTTGTCGCTATTTTCTACAACTTCTTTAGGATCGTATTCGCCTTCCATAACATATTAATTATTAGAAAAATTTTTTAAATATATCGATATTATCCATTATAAAATAGTAGTTACAATATTATGAAGATCGTAGTATTTACTTAACCTTCGAGGATAATGAAATTCTATATAAGTTTTCAGAAAATCCAAAAGATTTTATAAGAAAATATATAACAGATAGTAAAAGATATTATTTTTTAATAGATGAAGCTCAATATTGTAAAGATTTAGGAAAAAAACTAAAATTAATATATGATCTTTTTGAAAATATAAAAATTATTATAACTGGATCATCATCCTTAGAATTAAAAAATGAAACTGCAAAATATTTGGTTGGTAGATTATTAGAATTTGAATTATATCCTTTAAATTTTTATGAATTTTTATTATATAATGATCAAAAAATTGCTAGAATCTATAAAGAATGGAATGAAAAAGTAATAAATCTCTTGATGAATAGTAGTGATTTTGAAATTAAAAAAGATGTAGATATATACATTAATGACTTATTAAAGTATTTAAATGAATATATAAAGTTTGGTGGATATCCTGCTATAGTAACAGCCGAAAGTGAAAAAGAAAAAATATTTTTATTGAAAAATCTCGTAAATACATATTTAGATAAAGATGTTGTTTCTTTTTTAAATATAAGAGATACTATTAAATTTAGAAGATTAATTACAGCATTAGCATCTTTAAATGGTTCTCTAATAAATATAACACAATTAGCAAATGAGATAAATAGCTATTTTAAAGAAATTATAGATCTATTAGATATTTTAGAGCAAACATATATTATAAGAAGAATAAGACCATTTCATAAAAATTTAGTTACAGAATTAAAGAAAGAAAATAAAATATATTTTGTAGATACGGGATTAAGAAATTATTTAATAAATAATTTTAATGATATAGAAGTTAGAAATGATTCTGGAACTCTTATAGAGAATTTTATATTAAATGAATTATATCAGTATGGGAAGATTAATTTTTGGAGGACAAAAAATAAAGCAGAAGTAGATTTTATATTTGAAGGGAAGGAAATAATACCAACAGAAGTTAAATTTTCGAATATAAAAAGAGATATATTACCTAGAAGCCTATATTATTTTGTAAGGAATTATAATAGTAGATTTTCAATAGTTGTTACAAAAAATTACTGGGGAGAAAGAACTATAAATAATAATAAAATAAAATATATCCCAGTAGTGTATTTTTAATTATAAATAATTTAAAAATTTATCTCATAAGATTTTAACAGTTCTTCTAATCTCTTTGCTTCCTTTTTCATATTGATTACAAATAAACTTTTTGGATTATCCCATTCTTCTTTTGTAAATGCAAAAAAGTCGATATCTCCTTTAGAATATTTATATAGTTTTTCTAACCTTTCTATATATCTCAAATTCTTAAAGTCATCAGATATTATTACTAAATCTAAATCACTTGTATCTAGATAATCTCCTCTAGCTCTAGAACCTACAACATAAACATCAGTTATATTAATTTCCTTTTTTATATTATTTATTATTTCTATTGCTTTCTTTAATAATTCTTTTTGACTTTCAATAGCAGATTTTGCTTTCATTTAATAAATTTCTTAACCCAGTTAATAATCTTTTCAGCCATCTTTAAATATTCTTCTGCATCACTTTTATCATATAATAAATATGGTAAACTATTTGCTGCATCTGGATATCTAGAAATTGTATAATTTGGATTTAATTTTAAAGCTTCTTTTCTTATTTCTTCAACATTTAAATTCACTTCTTCTTTAATTATATCTAGCATTTTACTTAAATCGTGTGTTTTTACATCTTTTCCAAAATATAATAGTAAAGCTTTCAAAGCTTTTTCTGCTGCCTGATGCGAGTAGAATGTAGAAGCATAATATTTATTGTTATTTAATAATACCTTTGCTGTATCTAAATCTTCCAAAGATTGCTTAAACCATAATTCAACATTCTCTCTCATAGTATTATCTTTAAATCTATCCTTTATAAAATAAGTAAATCCATTATTTCATCGATTTTATTTTCAATTATTAATTTATTTTCCTCATATAACTGTTGATATATATATTCTGTTATATATGGTAATATTGGATGTAACATAATTAGGATTATCTTATATATGGTATATAATAAATATTTTGCAGTTTTATCATTATTTCTTATTCTTTCTTTTGTTTTTTCCAAATAATTATTTGCAAAATCTTCCCATGCAAACTTTCTCCATAATTTTACATATTCAGAATATCTAAACTGATCAATATATTCTTTAGATTTTTTAATATTTTCCTCCAATATTCTTATTATTTCTTTATCTTCATCTTTTAATTCTAGAACTTTTTCTGGCTTCTCTTTTATATTCATCTCAATATATCTTCCAATGTTCCATAATTTTATTATAAATGCTTGTCCAGATTCAATATCTTTTATACCGAATCTATAGTCATTACCAGGTGCAGCTAATAAAGTCCAATATCTTAAAGCATCCGGAGAATATTTATCCATTATTTCATTTGGATTTATAGAATTTCCCAAAGATTTTGACATTTTTCTTCCTTTCTCATCTAATACCATTCCATGAATTAATGCATTTTTCCATGGATTTTTATTTGTTAATAAATTTACTCTTACAATTGTATCAAATAACCACGTTCTTATTATTTCATATCCCTGTTGCCTTAGATCTACAGGTAAATATTCTTTTATTTTATTAAATAATTCTGGTAATTCTTTTGGATTAAATTCTTTATTTTCAGTTAATGCATAATATAATATTATTAAAGGTGTTATTGAAGATTCAATCCATACGTCAACAGTTTCATCTTCAAGGAACTTTCCATTATATTTTTTTACTTTTTCTTTATCTATTCTTGGATCAATTGGTAAGTCTTCTATATTTACTGGATATATTTTTCCATCTTTTTCATAAAATGGAAATGTAAGACCCCACAACATTTTTGTTCTAGAGATATTCCAATCTTGATCTATATTATTTATCCAATCAATTAATCTATTTAATTCACTTTCAGGAATTATCTTAATGTTTTTTTGCCATTCTAATATTTTTTCTTTTAAATCTTTTATTTTTATAAAGAATTGTTCTTTTGGAATAAATTCTAATGGTGATAAACAGTCGGATCTCTCAGTATGTGATAATATGCTATGATTTATTTTTTCTATTTTATGTATATAATCCTTTAATATTTTTTTCATTTTTTCTCTTGCTTCCTCAACTTTTAATCCATTTATTTCATTTATACTTGATATTATTCTTCCGTCTTCAGATATTGAAATTATTTCAGGTAAATTATATTTTTCTTTCCATTTTATATCATATGGATCTCCATATGTACATACCCATACAATTCCTGTCCCAAAATTATAATCTACATCATTATCAGAAATAATTTTTACTTTTCTATTGATTAATGGAATTGTAACTTCTAATTCTTCTAATTCTTTATAATCATATTCTCTTATAATCTTTAAATTATTTTTTTCTGCATATATTTTTGATACAATTAGATTATTTTCAGTTTCTACATATTTATTTTTTGCAATCAATATCAATGAACATGAATTAATTAATTCTGGTCTTGTTGTTGCTATTAATATATATTTTCCATTATCTGTCGGTAATTTCATATATATCATATATCCATCCTTTTCCAAATATCCAGCTTCTTGCATTGAAATTGCTGTTTGACATTTTGGACACCACATTATTGGGTATCTTTTTCTTTCAATTAAACCATCATTAAGCATTTTTATCAATGTATATTGAACAAAAGCCTCATATTTTATATCAATTGTTTTATATACTTTATCTCTATCAAAAGAAGATCCTAATCTTTCAAATGTTTTATACATAGATTCAATCATGTTATTTGTCCAATCAATACATGCTTTTATAAATTGTTCCTTATTCTCTTTAGATATCTTTAATTTATTTATAACTTTTAATTCTGTTGGTAAACCATGACAATCAAATCCTAAAGGAAAGTATACATTATATCCTTCCAATCTTTTATATCTAGCCAAAAAATCTATCCATATAAATTCCAGAGCATGACCCATATGTGCTTCTCCAGAAGTAAATGGTGGTGGAGTATCTATTATATATATCTTATCTTTGTTAATATCAAATCTAAAAATTTCTTTATTTTTATTCCAGAGGTTTAATATTTCTTTTTCAATTATTTTATAATCAGGTCTCTTATCCATTCAAAAATATATATAAAAAATATATAAAAGACTATACTTCGTATATATTTTCTTTTACCTTGTTTTTAACTAACATAACTACTAGCATACCTACTAATAATAATACGAGACCACCTATTAATAAGTAAACTCCAGCCTGAACTATTGATTGTATGTTTGAATATAATGGTTGTAATAGAGTTCCCATTATATATATTAGAAGTCCTGCAAATTCTAATGCCAATCCTAGATTTGATATAATGCATTTATCCATGTCTTTTACTAACATATATACTAGTAATGATATTGCTACTGCTATTCCTATTCCTCCTGATAATGCAGATACTAATACTGAAAATACAGAAGCCAAAACAACCTTTTTCCAATCCATTAATAAATTATATAATATTTATTTATAAGTTTATTTAGATAAAAATTCCAATAAATTGTTTAATTTATTTTGTAATTCTTTAATAGCTAATGGTATTAATTTTTCTGCTGAATATTGTCCAAATGATTCTATAATAAATACAAATTCGTCTTTTGGTATAACCTTTATTTTTTCATTTGATGCTCTTTCTACTGCATCTAAAAAAGTTCTATCATATTCTTTTTCTTTTGGTATTTGTATTTTATTTTTCTTTATTTCTACTCCTAACAATTTTAAATTCTCTAATTCCTTTTCATCTAATTTTTCTTCCAATTTCAATTCTCCAGTTCTATAATAATAAACATGTCCAGGTATAAACTTTGCATGCTGTTTTCCATTACCAAGTATTGCAACAGCTTCTAATTTTACTTTTTGATTTTCATCTATATATGCAATCATTGTTTCTGGATAAATTACATATGTATCTTTTTTATCTGACTTCAAATCAGAACCATATATATATCCTTTTTCATTTTTTTCTAAATAAAATTTTATTTCTTCATTTTCTTTAATATTTTCAGGAGTATTTAATACAACCAAACCCAATCTATGTGCTAGCATTTCATCCCATATTGCAGAATTATTTTCTATAATATAAACATCTTCAATTGCCAATGTTTTTACTTCTTCCAAGATTGCTCTTCTTAAAACATTTAAGAAATTTGGGGTTACATCCCTTATCAATAATTTTAACTTATATATTTTCTTATCTTTATCAATTGCATATTTATCAGTGGCTTTCTCTAATAATGATATTTCTGGCATTTAAGATTTTTATAAAAATTATTTATAAAAATTTTGTTTTCAGGTTATGTTTTTAATCTATGGGGGATTAGGTTCATAGACAAACTGACTACTTGGTATTAGACCTATATTTCCATTTAGAGTTATTGATGTTGCATTATAATTATTAATACCCATTTGACTCATTAATTGTGTATTAACATAATATGGTATAAAGTAATAACTATTATTATTGTAATATATAGGATCTAATATATACGAAATAACTAAATTATTACTAAATAATGTATTTGGAAAACCTGATTGATAGAGTTGCTGAACTTGAGTTTGATTAAGTACTGTATTATAAAGAGCAACATATGCAATAGTTCCATTGAAGAAGAACCAGCCACCATTGGTGTTAGGCCAACCCGCTGAATGGCCAGTGCCGATGTCACCATATGGGAAAGGACCATAATAACCGAACAATTGGGGTAGATTGTTCGTTGAGGTTTGCCCGATATATTTCCCGTCAAGGTATAGGACTATGTAGTAAGTACCGCTTGAGTAGTACTCCTCAACCACAGCCATGTGCCAACCAGGGCTTATAGGCGTGGAAACCAGTATAAAAACACCATGCCAGTCCTCTGCGTAGAGATAGCCGTTTGTTCCTATGTAAAGCCAAGGATTTCGACAACCTGCGTAACTGGTGTATTGAGCGTTTTGGAATGAGAGCAGTACTCCCTGCCCACTGCTTGGTTCGTAGAACCAAACAACGGCTGATATTGCTCCGTAATTAATCGCCACGCAGTTCAGCAGACTATACTTGCCTAGTGAGCACTGGGGCAGTTGTGCTAAATAACCTTGAGAATTGCTACTAGATATTGTTGGATTTGTTGGTTGAAAGAAATAAGGATAAAAAGGAACTAAATTAAAATTATTATTTGATATACTATAACTATAACTTACTCCATCATATACAAAATTAGTATTTTTAATATAATCTACATAACTATAATAACAGAAATAATTATTTATTATATAACATAAACTACTACTTCCTATATTAATTATATTTCCATTATTACATATAATATTATTTCCATTTATAGATATAGTATTTCCATTATTATCAGTAAATATTATTTGAGAATTATTTATATTAATAGGTATATTTCCTTTATTATATATATTAAAATATAATATATTATTTGAACAATATATATTATTTATTGTAAAAGATATTATTTGAGATTGTTGATTAACTAAATTACTTGATGAAGATGTAATTGAATTAAAAATACCCGAAGTAAATGCATAAAATATTCCAGCAATTGCAACTGTAATAACAATAATTAATATTGATGCTATTATTGGGGATATGGATTTCATATAAATATTATTTATATCTTAGGTAATAAATATTTTATGGGTAAGTTAAGTTAAAATGGATATGATCCATAATATATAAAAATCTCAACATGGGACCGCGGGGATTTGAACCCCGGACCTCCACCTTGTAAGGGTGGCGTCATAGCCACTAGACCACGGTCCCTTTCATTTAATATTTTTGTAAAAATTTTAAAATACTATTGAAGATTCATACTCAATTTCTGAAGTCTTTAAATATACAATAATTTTATCTTCTTTTATTTTTCTTCTTATTGATAATAAACCTTTATCTAAATAAATATTAAATATATAATATTCCAATTCATTCATTTCATTATTTTTTGTTAACCTTTCACAATCAACGATCTTACAATCTTTTATATTTAATATTTCGAAATCCGAAGTTATACCTGAACCCGCCATAAATGTTAGTCCATTTTCTTCAGACAATCTAATATAATATTTATCTCTTACACATTCTATATATGTACCTTCTCTATATTCTCCTCCGCTTATTTTACAAAACATTTCAAATTCTTTTTTAATCTTATTTTCCATTATATTCCCAATTGTTTTCTTACTTCTGGGCTTATTCTATCCAAACTCCATTTATTTTCAAAATCTATCTCTATTTTTGAATTTTCATATATATTTAATTCTTTCAATTTTTCATCTATTTGTTCTAGAATTGCTGATATAAATGGACAAAGAGGGGAAGTAGGTAAAAATTTTATAATATATACCTTATTTTCTTCTTTAACATCTTCTATTTCTCCCAAAGATACAACATCATATCCAAGTTCTGGATCTGTTACTTCTCTTAATTTGTTTAATATATCTTCAACCTTTACCATTTCTTTGTTTTAATATATATGAAAGCACTATATGCAGCTACAGCACCCTGTGCAGCTGAAGTAACAACCTGTCTTAAATTGCATATTTGTATTGTTACATCTCCTGCACCAAGTAATCCTACTACGTTTGTTTTTCCACATTGATCTACAACTAAATGTCCGCTTTCATCCATATTTACATTTAAACCTTTAACGATTTCGGATAATGGTACTAATCCTATTGCTACAAATAATCCATCTAATTTCATTGAACTAATTTCTCCTGTTTTTGTATCTTGTAAAACTATTTCTTCAACTTTTTCAGTTCCTTTTATTTCTTTTACAACTTTATTTAGTATGAATCTAATTTTTGGATTATTTTTTGCTTCTTCAACTTCTACAGGATCTGCTCTAAATTCATCTCTTCTATGAATTATATATACTTCTTTTGCATATTGAGCAATTACTTGTGCATCGTGTAATGCACTATTTCCTCCACCAACCACCCCAACAATCTTATCTTTAAAAAATGAAGCATCACATTCTGCACAATAAGATACACCCTTTAAATTTTCTCCAGGAACACCCAATTTTCTTCTTTGAGAGCCAGTTGCAATTATAACAGTTTTTGAAATAAATTCTTTACCTACAGCAGTAATAACTTTAAAATTTCCATCAGGTAATTTTTCAATTTTAGCAACACTTTCTAATAAAGTTCTTGCCCCATATTTTTCTGCATGTTTTTTAAATAATTTTCCTAGTTCAGGTCCCTTAATGTTTTCTAATCCGGGATAATCATCAACAATATCAGCCTCATTCATTGTTCCTCCAATATCTTTTGTTATCACCAATGTTTTTAACCTATATCTTCCAGAATATAATGCAGCAGTATAACCAGCAGGACCTCCTCCGATTATAATTACATCCCATTCTTTATCTAGATTCTCTGTGCTAAATATATTACGCAGTGATAAATCTATTGGCATAGAGATAATGTATTCAAAAAAATTTATAAATGAAAGTTTTGATAATTTTAGAAAATAGATATTTTAATTGTCATTTCAAGACCTCTTCTGTTCTTTGCTAATTGATATAAATACTATTTATTTGTTATCATCACTATTTTGCCATCTAGGTTATTATATGGTAATATTTCTACTGGTTTTCTTTTTATATATTCTTCTAATTTACTATCCAGATGTCTCCCATAAGAAGCGTCAACAATAATTCCATTTATTCATGGTTCAACCATTATTTATATTTTTAATTTAGAATATTAAAATATATAGGCTATAGAGAATGTAGTTATTATCTTATAACAGATGTTAACAATATATTTAAAAATTTTTTAATAATAGTTTTAGTTATGGAAGGGTCCTTATTCAATGATTTAGACCGAGACCGCTTTTTTAATATTAAAAATAAAAGGTGGATTAGTAAGTGAGATATATAAAAAAGAATTAGGAGAAGCATTCGTAGAACAAATTAAAGAAAAATTAATAGAATATAAAAGAAAAGCATATGATAATTATCAAAAAGAATTACAAAAAACTCATAATAAATTGCCTAAAAGATATGAAGAAAGCTTAGATATATTACTAGGAGAGATAGATTACTGGGATCCATGTAAAGATGAATCGACTTGTTTAGATCCGTCTGACTTAATAAATATTTATCAGTTTATATTTATCTATCGCTTTAAGAACAGTATAATAAGAAGCATTAGCAAACATGCTGAAAGAAATGAAATTGAAAAGATAGAATATGTTCTAACAGATCTATTAAAGCCTCCAACATATGAGCTTTTATTAGTAACTTATATACTAAAAGCACATATTGCTTCCTACATTTACAAAAACCCATTGCATGATAAAATGATTGAACAAATAAAACATGCAAAAGCATTAAATGATATTCAAAGCTATATACATGCAATTCAAAACTACGTTCAGAAAGAAATAGAAATCATAGACTTAGCACTTCTGGATCCATCCAAATATATTGAAGATATTATAGAAGAACTTTTCTCCATGAATAAAGAAGGGTTTGCTAAAAAGATAGAAAATGTATTAGATGAATATAAAAATTTCACTGAAAAATAGCAAATACACTATCTAAATATGGTAGTAATCATTCATAAGATAAATTAATATAATTCTTTTTTATTTAATTTTTATTTAATGACTAAATAAAGAGAAAATTGGCTAAATTTTATCTTATTTTTCAACCTCTTTAAGTATAGATACTATTTAATAATAAGTAATAACGGTAAGTTTAAAAATTTTCCTAACAATAATTTTAGTGTGACAGATACATCCTCAAATCAAAAGCAACCTAAAACATTAGAAGAATTAATAGGAGGAAAAGAATTAGAGGAAGCCATAGCAGCATACGCATTTTATTTATATACAAAGAGTCATATGCTTGAAGCTGTATCAGAAGATACACCACAAGCGTTACCATCATTAAAAGAAATAATAAGAAACCTAGATGAATTTGGTGAATGTAAAAGTTTTTTAACTAATGATCAAGAAACTCTCCAAAAGTGTATAGATGAATATAACTTTAAAGAAGGCGTACTCGGAGGTATTTGGGAATATACTATATGTAAGCGTACATCAAAAAGAATTAAAGAATTTACAAAAGGTTTAGAAACTTTAGGAAAAGGAGGCAAACAAGTAATAAAGGATTTATATAACCAATACCAGCAATATAAAACTACTCCAATACCTCAAGAAGATATAGATCCTATTAAATCTTTTATACTTAGATATTTGGAAAACCCTGAAGGTTATGGAAAACAAATTAACAAATATTTAGAAAAAAGACAATATCTATCTCTAATAAAACAAGCATTCTCAAAAATCCCATCTTCTATACTTCAATATTCGAAGGGCTACAGAAAAGCAGAAATGGGAGAAGTGGAAATAAGAGAAGAATTAGGTGATGCCATAGAAAACTATAACCTTTATACATCTTCTATGATATATGCGTTCCATACAGTCTATAATGCGCTCTATATGGTCTATATAGTATCAGAACATGCACCAAAAGCTTTACCATCATTAGCAACATTAATAGAAAACTTAGAAAAATGGAACGGATCCAATAATCTTTTAACTAACGATCGAGAAGCTCTCAAAGAATATGCAGATAAATATTACTTTATGGCTAACTTCATGGAAAGTATTACAGACTGGGGGTGGGATCATACGCCAGAGGAAATTGAAAGATTTGCAAAAGGTTTAGAAGCTTTAGCAAAGGGAGGCAAAGAAATAATAGATGGCTTATATAGACATTATAAAAAAGTAGAAAGAACAAAATTAGAGAAGATATTAGAAGATGAAAATTATCAAACTACACTTCCATATAAACTAGAAAAAGCACGTTCAAGTGCAGGTAAAAGTATTAAATATCTTCTAGTTGATTATTTTAGGAATCCTAGAGAGCATGAAGATCAACTTATGAAATATGCGGGAATGAAGCATTAAGATAGCTTGATATAGCAGCATTTAGATTAATACATAAGACTTTTTGGATAAAATCTTTTTTATTTAATTTTTTATTTAATGACTAGATAAAAAATCACTTAACCCACATACTTTATAACTATGCTTTTATAGAATACTTTTTACTATAGTCACTATTTGATGATAGATAGTAACAATAAATTTAAAATTTTCCTAACAATAATTTTAGTATGACAGATACATCCTTATATTAAAACAAATCTAAAACATTAGATGAAAAAATAGAAAAAGCTGAACAACAAATAATAAAAACAAAATTCAAATATGAAGTATATGCAACAGCAATAAGAGGTGCATATGAACAGGTAGAGAAAGTAGATCCAGAAAGTATTCCATTATTGGGAGGTTTAATAGAAACTATGGAACGCATTCCAACCCTTGATATAGAACTTAAAACATACATATTAGACAATATACATGAGGTGGCATCTGATGCTGAAATATATCAATATCGCAGAGAAAGGATTATTCAAAACTTAAGAAGAGGCATAGAAATTTTAAAAAATGAGAACGGACTTCGTAAGATAAATGAATTATATTCCCTTGCATTAGATGGAAAAATACCCTTACGAAATTTTGACGAATATTTAGAAGAAGTACACGATTGGGCTTATGGAAATAGCCTAAAATTGGATCAAGAAACTGAAATAAGATATGCAAGGCAAAAAGGAGCATATGATTACCTTGGAGTTATTATGGGAGGTTTACTAATAGATCCAACTAAGTATGAACCATTATATAAACAACTTATAGAAACAGATAATTTAGAAGAATTTGTTAAACATTTGCCAAAATATATATAAAAAGTTGGGTCTTTTTTAAGATATAATCATAGCATATTTTTAATAAAACTTTTCTAATTTTTTAGTGACTAAATAAAGAGAAACTACTTAATATACTACGCTTTTTGTTGTATATTTTTATCCATTATGAATCAGATATTTTTTATATTTAGATAAATTATCTATAATCCTTTTGTAAGAATTCTTGGGAACATACATGCTAACAATTACTTTAAAAGGGTTTTCCAGATTTTCAATATTTAAATATGAAGCTCTGGATATATTAAAGATATATAGATCTGCACTTATTACGGTTATTGGCTAGTTTTCTATATTAACTACTTTATAGTTACCTGGCATAAAAATCCAATATATATGTAAAATTTATAAAAATATAATTATTTAGAAACCTTTTCTAAACTTTCTTTTATTTTGTTAGCAAATATTTCCATTTC